>Ga0172381_10000223_pt1 | contig 69639 bp, 105 predicted proteins | sample Leawel6488metaG_FD_119754 | JGI IMG/M metagenome (GOLD analysis project Ga0172381, IMG submission 119754) | Leachate microbial communities from a municipal landfill in Southern Ontario, Canada - Leachate well 64-88 metaG | ecosystem: Engineered > Solid waste > Landfill > Unclassified | place... | reverse complement strand
TTATCCATGGTTCACCTTCCTCTTAGTGTCCACATTTTCGATCATAATGACACCAATCACATTCCTCTGTACCGGGACTATAGACAAAACTACAGGGACAATCATATATTCCAATTTCATCGGCAACCTCATCAACGTGAGCCCCTGGATACTTAGTGTTCCACATCACAGTTTTGACCGTTTCCAGCCCTGATGGTTTGTCGAGAAGGCCGAGGATTTGATCGGATAACTTTTCACAATCCCTATAACATTCTATTTTTCCCTTGAATATCGCTTGGTACAACAAGTCTGCAATCTTATCCCTGTCGCTCATTTTAGCCTCCTAACCCCACGGAACGCTATGCCTTCTTCACTATTCAACATTCTCAAACTGTCTCGATCATATTTACCTATCTTAGATATATCCATATTTCCGAGCCCCGCTTCACGGACGATCGAAGCTGCGATGGCTGGTAATTTATGGGGTCGTACAAGCGTTGCAACGGCATATAAAATTCCTTGTTCGAATTCTGACAATGTATAAAAAAATTTATTATGATTTATAGGCCCTCCCAATAAATCGGTGTAATAAACAACTAACCTTGGATATCCATCAATCATTCTCACGGCTACATCCTTAATAGATCTTCGCATGTCTATGCTGATATATGCTTCTCCGTCTTTTCCGTGTCCTGAGCAACATTGGGTGGTTTTAAGACCATGATCGTTTAATTCTCTGATTAAACCCTGCATAGATTTATCAATATTTTTGTTTGACTTTCTCATTTTAGCCTCCACTTATTCGTATTTACAGAAAGCCCTGAACACAAACGGGCCTATCCACAGATATGGTTCTCCCCAATTCATCGAGCACGAACATATCCAGCAGCGAACGTTGATAGCGAATCTAATCTCAAATCCTACAATCCTTTTCCCGTTGTACTTTCCTCGCGGCCATTTCATTTTAGCCTCCACACCTTCTCTTTAGTGCTTCTATTGCAAGCGGTAAGTCGTCATTGGTCAGAACATAATCGGCTTCGTCATTGTTCGGTATTCGTGCCAAAAATGTCAGTTTTGCTTCCGGCTTAAAGCATTTTGATATTCTATTCAGGCAGAAATTTACTTCTTGATTCACTTCTTCTAAGGTCATTTTAGCCTCCAGTGGTGTGGTCGTGGTTCAATGTCGACATATCCTTGAAACAGTAATTCACAAATAATCTCCCAAAATTCTTTCGTTATGGATAAACCCGAAGCCCCCCCTTCGATATATCCCGCTTCCCGCCATTTGCTTATAATCTCTCGTTCGTCTTGATTAATGCGCTTGGGATCTATTCGTTGCTCGTTCACTATCACATATTGCACATATGGCATTAAACGAAGTTCAGTTTGTGTGATCTCATATCCAAGTAGTTCTTTGGCTTTTTGTTTAATTTCGTCAGTTAACTGACCTCTTTTACCTCTCATCGCTCCTCCTCAATTTCTTTCACGAACGTGTCGTCTATGTCTGCGCGGGGGTTCATAGACCTACCGCCTTAGCCTGTTCTTTCTTCAGCCAATTAATAATAGTTTTCCGATAATCAGACTTCACCACTTTCTTGGTTCTGATCTTTTTCATAATCCATTCCGGGATATCTTTGTCAACAATCTTGATTACATCGATATTTGGGTATAATTTCTCCCAAGCCTTGATATCTTCTACATAGACGTTTTCCAGCTTGCTTTTCTCTCGGTCCCAATAAATTCTGTCAGCTTTTTTACTTATGAGGCGGGAAGCGTTATCGAGACAAGAAGAACAAAGTGCTATTAATCCTGTAGTAAAAAATCCTACAGTCTTTATTTTATTACAACCAACACAAACCCTTCGTTCGATTCTGATTGGTTCAAACATTAATCACCTTCTATTAAAATGTTTGCTCTCTTCTTTAAATTGCAAGATCTACAGAGGGTTTGCAAATTGTTTTCTTCCGTCTTTCCCCCTTTACTAAATGGGAACTTGTGATCAAGACATAAATCCTCTGTAGCCCCACAAAATCGGCATTTCCTACCATCCCTATCAAAAACTTTATTTCTCAATTCTTCCGATATCGGTATGCGATAAGTAACAAATTCTATATTTTGTATTGTTTTTCTTTCTTGTTTCTTCAAATCATCAACTTCGTAGAGAATATTTTTAATAGGAACTATATGTATGTTCCCTTCGTCTAATCCATTAAAAATATCATCATACCAAAAGACGGCAACATGAGTAACGGGGCCGTCTGGAATTTCGCTAAATTGTTGTTGGATATCACAATTAATTGCTCTTATTGTGTAATCATCGTTAATAACGGTTACTTTCAATATTCACGCTCCGGGGGAAAATCATCATCTTGCTTTTTGCTTTTATATTTGCCATATTTCTCTCCTTCAGGGTCTAACCATTCCGTTGAAGGTAGAAACTTCCAGCCATCTATTAGTTTCCAGCGCCTTATTTTACCATTAGGGCTCACACCATGGGTCCTGAACCATTTAGCCTTAACAATCTTTATAATTCCCTTATCCATGGCAAGATAAAGACGCGGCTTCTCCAGAGTAGTTTCCCCTCCTCGAGAATAATCAAAATCCTGCTTAGCGGTATTGCTTTTCTTCTGGATAGCTATTATGGCTATCCCGGTTGTGAGGCGCCTATAAATGTCACGGATCCACTTTCCTATCTTTACATAATCTTCATCGTAAACTTCCATAAAGTCAATCACATTAAATCCGTCTGGCTGCACCACATCAGCAAAATTATCGTCTCTTTCGAACGCATTAAAATTCCACTCTTGCTCGGGCCAGACCTCTTTAAATAGTCGCAACCTTTCTATGATTTCATCTTCTCCACCTTCAGAGCAGAAATAATTTATAGTGTATTGTCTCCTATTAAGCCTGATTGTTTCAAAAAGAAATGTAGTTTTACCAGCATTTGAAGCTCCTGCCAGGACAATAATATTCTTTCTCATTATTTTCACAAGTTTATGTAGTTCGAGGGGAAAAATAATAGGGAATTCTTCTACTTTCCTTGGCGTAAGATCCATCTTCTTTGCAGTCGTGTCAATTCTGCGATATATCCCCGTCTTCTTGCCTGTAGCCTCTATAATCTGCTCTCGTACAGCATGTTTTATTGCATGCCTCCCAAGGTCTTTTTCTTCTTTAGTAACAACATTCAAAGCTGAAAACATTTGCCCAAGTGAGAATTCTCCTTCAGCATCGTGGATATACTCCCGGACATCATCAGTGACGTTTCGAGTGCGTTCTTTCTTTCCGGATATTATTTTAAGTATCCTTTGGTTTATGTCTTTTTCTTCTTTCTCTTTTTCTTTGGTTCTTTCTTTTTCTTCTAAGGGAAAATTCATACGGAGAAGATCATAAAGATTGGCCAATTTCTCTGTTGGAGCGCCAGCTTGTGCGTAACCATTTATAATCTTTAGCATATCGACGCTATCAAGTGTGGTATTTTCAGACATTTAAGCTCCGGGAAGTTATGAATGAGTTATGAATAGGATATGAATTGGTATGAATTTCTATGAATGGATATGAATTATATGAATAATATGAACAGTGTGAATAATATGAGGAGTATGAATTATATGAATATTTCATCTCAGCATCCTCACCGCTTCCACAAAATCGTACCCTTTTATTTTTACAAGATAGTCAATGGGTCCCCCACCTTCCTTGCACGAAAAACAATAAAATATGTTCTTTTCTACCGATACACTAAACGATGGTTGCCGGTCTTCGTGTCTTGGGCACGTTCCCATGTAATCTTTGCCGGCTTTCCGTAACTGCATGTCCTGTTCAATAAGCGATAAAATTGGTGTCTCTTTGGCTCTCTCGATATCTGCGTTTGTTATTCTGTCGGGGTTCTGAGGTTTCCCCTCGGTCTTTTCCTGTCGATACTGGGAAATATATTTGAGATTCTTTTCAAGTTTGTTTAATATTTGGATTTCTAAATTCAGTTCACCCTTAAAATAGACCACCCCTACCAGGCTCCCCTCTTCTATACACCGTTCGAGCTGGTCCTTCATACAAAACATAGCGTCTACGTGTTTATCGATTGAAGCGCTTATTCCTGTAAGGCTAAGTTTTCTGTGAGTTTTATGGTGATTGATGTGCTTCTCGCAGAGATAATGCAGCCTCATCGCATCTCTGCAAAACGATGGGATAGAAGAAGGGAATGGGCAATATAGCATCATTTGTTGTTTGCCACCAAGGATGGAAATTGTTTATTCTCCAATTGTTTATATAACGTCACTCCCTCAGAAACAATCAAATATGGCATGAATATTTCTTTGATGTCGGCCATATTGATTTCCACAAGGGCTAACTGGGCCTCAATCCATCGGAGGATTAGTCTCCACGCTACACGTTTCGCCTGGGCGGGCGTACATAGACGACTCGGGGTATTCCTATCCAATTGCATGAACGAAAGAACAGGCTTCCAGCGGACGGGAAGTTCGAACGGTAGTTCATCATCCCCATGAATGATGGAAAATTTAAGACCAACTATCTCCCCATTCTCGTAACTGGTCATTATGCGCCGGATCTTTTGGTTTGATAAAACTTTCATAATTTCCGCCACTGTCTTGTCAGGCTCAATTTTTGTGGTTCCCATGTAAATCATTTCCACCTCTACTTTTTAAAGGGCACCCTTATCACCCCGGTTCCTATGATCGCATTTGTGTCGAAGCTGAAGAAATCAACGATAACCTTGCCTTGCGATACCTTTGGATCAGGGATAAAGAATTTTGGCTCGTAATTCTGGAATATATAGATGCCCATTACGTCCGCGTTGAAGTCATAATTGCCCACGCTACAGAGCAGAGCCACCTGTGCCGGATCAGATAACTCTACCACGTTTATCCCAAGTCTCTGTTGTTGGAGGCCTATTGCAATATCCGGTTGGGAGCAGTCTACCCCCAGAGAGCCAAGGAGTTCGCTTAAAACGTAATCAAGGAACTCCGTGACCTTCTGGATGGGCTCAACGTGCTCAGCTTGATGCTTTGCTTCATTGGCTTGAAGCTCATCGAGCGAAATTCTGTACCAAGGCATTTTTAATTTCTGTCCGGTACGAACGATGGCCTTTGATCCGGGAACGGCCGCTGCCCGAGTCCTGTGTTCTGCGCTTGCATATTCCGGAGTGCCTGCAACGCATTCATCAAGGTTGCCTGGATCTCTTCGATGGACGTAAAACTGCCATCTTTCGGCCAATCGACATAGATGATTTCCGATATGGCGCCCGGTCCGACTTCTGCGCGATAAACCTCGATCCAGATCTTTTTACCTGTCAATGCCATGCCTTTTGGCGGTCCCATAATATTTGTTTCCTTTTCTTTGTCATCTGCCATTTCTGTCTCCTTCTAAGATTAATTTTTCTGTTGCGGTAAAAAACCAAGGAATATCACTTTTTTCCCTTCAACGACCCATAGGCAGCCTCCTCTTTCTTAAGCCCGCTGGTAGGTACAAAGGCTTCACATTCTGGCCGTTCCCTGTACTCAAACCCCGGTTTCCCGTTAATAAAAACGGCAGCAAGGAGATCATTTCTGATCACCATACAGCCTGATCCATCAATTTCGTAGATTCTGCCTTGTTTCGCAATACATGCGGGAAGGTAGCCTTTGAGCTTACTTAATAACTTTTTTGTTCCTCGCAATTTGCTGTGAAACTGTTCATAATTGTTTGACATACACGATCTCCTTTAGGTGGTTTATTATGCCGAACGAGAAGCCGTTGTGAGCTACCCGGCCCGCGATGGGGCGATGAAGTAGGCCGGCCCCCGTTCGGCGGGATTGATTTCAAAAGTTTAAAAAGTACGATTATCGGATAGCTCACATTCATAGCATGACCTTAAAAAATAAACTTGTCAACTACTAATTTATAAAAAATGCTTTAGGCAGGGTCTCAACCGCTGCCTTTTTGTGTTCTGAAGCAATGTGGATATATCTCTGTGTGGTTTCTATCGATTCGTGTCCCATCAATTCGGCAATGGTTTTGATATCTACCCCTCCCATGGCAAGCCAGCTTCCAAACGTGTGCCTTAAGGGATGGAAGGATACTCCCCTGATTTTCAAGGCTTTCAGGTATGATCTGAATCGTTTGTCGTAGTTCTTCTTTGGGAATACTTCCTTCGAAATGAGAAGTCTGGAGGATCTGTATTTTACCAGAGCATCGCGCAGTTCCTCAACGATGGGAATATAGATTTCCTTGTTGCCTTTCACGATAACTTTGATGTGGAGGTTCTGCAGATCAATCTGGCCCCATTCAAGGTTGAAGAGGTTCTGCTTCCTGAGCCCGGTGCCAATCGCTACCCGGATCATAAGATTGAGGTCAACATCTTTCACGTACGTGAGCAATAATTTGACTTCATCCTGTTCCAGAAATCTTGTCCTTGTTCGTTCCTTAGGTATCTTGATTGTAGGGACTTCTTTGAGATAGCCCCATTCCTTAGCAAGATGGAGCATGCGCTTTAGTACGCGCCTGTCAAGGATGGTAAGGTAACAATTTTCCTTTTTTATTATTATCCTTTCGATGTCCTCGTGGCCATAAACTGTGCGTAGTTTTCTCAGGCTATTCGAATAAGCGGCCTTGGTATTGAAACACATATCTTGATAGGATTTCTCAAATTCATCGGCAAATTCGTTAAATGTCATGTTTCCTCTAAGACTATAATTTGTTTTTCTTCTAAGGTGGGGTACATTGCGAGAAGACTATCTTTCCTTTTTCTTGTCGCTACCACAATGGCAAAGTTTGTAAGTTTATTTTTGGCAATCCACTCTACCATTGCAGTTGTTTTTGTATAACGAGTTGGATGAATCTTCAATATCATATTTTCATTGTAGAGGATAGGTCTGGCCTTGTCAAGCTATTTTTTAGATTATTATGAAATAACTATTGACTTTAATGATGTGCTTGATTATTATAGATATTATGGCAAGGGTGGCGCAAATAGACGCAGGGCGTCCCAACGTAGCACCGTACGGGAGTTCGGATGGGCCGGTGCCCTTCCATCCATGCAGGGTTCAAATCCCTGCCCCTTGCCACACATAATAAGGAGTTTTAAATGGCTCGATATAAGGGTGGTTATAAGAAAGGCATAAAAGTAAAACTCGGCAAGGGCCTCTATTCCGATGGCCGAGAATATCGTATGTCCATGACATCGGGAGTCGATAATTCCGATATGAAAGATCTATTCTCACTTCCTCCAGACGGGTGTCTGAGAAGGCTCTGGTATAAGAAGGTCCTTATTGAACCTGATACCCCTGTTCCCGAAGAAGTAACAAAGGATTTTGAAAGATATGTCTGCCGGCTTTATTATGAGCAAAGTAAAAGATATACAAAGAAAGCAAACCGGGATTTCAGATCCAGAACCTATCAGTACATGATTGCCCATATTGGTGCCTTCTTGACCGGGAAAACACGCGGTAAAAGTGTCCCGGGTATCATCAAGGTAGTGACGGAGCCTGAATATATCAGGATTCAATACGATGGCCTTCCTGAGTCATGGAAGCTGGAAATACAGCATGCCATTGTCACAAATATGTTTCCATGGGGCTGCGTTATCGTTTATTGTCCGTTTGTCTCCAAAATCCTTTCCTTTGACGTCAATAACGATGATGACCTGGCCACGGAGATTATAAAGGCCTGCGGGGATTTCTGGGAAGACAATGTGCAGAAGAAAAATATCCCTCCCAAATTTGATGTCGATAACGAGCGATGCCTATTCTGCCATTGGAGAATAACCTGCCATGGCGAGAAATACCTCGTCACAAAATCCAATGCTAAGATTGATGCGACTGTCAATGATCTGTTCAATCTGCAAAGACATGAAGCGATAATAAGCGATGCAAAGAGAATTCTCGAGGAGATTGCTACCGGACAGATGGGAACTAAGAAATCTGTCGTTACGCCTTTGGGGGCCATATCCCATTCACTGAAAGCACAGACAAAGATTGATACAAAAAAGTTGTTTAAGGATCATCCCGAGTTCAAACAGGTTTACGGCAAACCGATAGAAGTGGAAGAGTTTAAATTAACACCATGGAATAAATAGCAGGGAGTGGCGGAATGGGTAGACGCGATATCTTTGGGTAATCGGTTACAGTTCACAGCACGAAGTAAACAGATGAGATGTCCCTTATTGGTGGCTGTTATGAGTAGTCGTGTGAAAGTAACATCATGCCAATATAAAAGTAACTATGCAGGGTTCAAATCCCTGCCTCTCTGCTTTTATAAAGTGCTTCTTTCCTTTCTTTTTTTGTGATCATCTGTTGCGAAGCCCTTATAACATTGGATATCTTAAGGGGAGAGACTATCAAGACAGCATCTTTGCTCAGGCGCTCTTTATTAAACTCTTGTATCCTCTTCATTGCCGCGGCCATTTGTCTCTGATTTTTATTAAGCCTTGCGATACGGTATTCCTCGATGATGTCGTGACGCATATTTTCGAAATAGGTTTCTTTGTCTTTGACGGCCCTCTGCGTCTTCATCTTCTCTGAGTATTCTGCAGGTTGAAATCCTATGATCTTACGGAAAGCATCCATGGTATCCATCGAAAGAGGTTTACCATTTTCATCGAATATCGGTCTTCCTTTGGTCGTTGTGGCATATCCGGGGGTACCAATAAGGTCCTTCCCGAATTCACTCATCCTGAGCCCGCGCATAATATTAGCTATGCCTTCAGGAGAAATATTCTCGACTCCGCGGTACCAGTCACCCCTGCTGAGAGCTTCTGCTGATTGTCCGGCCTTTCTCGCCATGCCTCCCCAGACTCCATACATTGTGTCGGTAGGTTCTCCTACGAATGGGATTCCCATTGCCAGGGAACCGGAAATATCGCCTAACGCTAATCCGGCAAGACCGTATATCCCAAATCTTTCAAGGGTTGGTCCTCCATATTTCCGTAATTCCTTTCTCACTGTACCGAGCATGTTTTCCCCAGTTTTCTTTTCCCACCAGTCGAAGAGGTCCTTCATAAACGGTACAGACAACATGCCTCCAAGTAGTGCGAGATAAGCAAGGGAATGGAGAGCTGTTCTTGCGTCCCCTCCATATTGTGGCAACATGCTCAAGATATAGTTATGAGTAAATGACCTAAATGTGTATGCGGCCCTCAACGTCTGAGCAGTAACATCTCCTCCCATCATTGCCTTTGGAAGATTAGCCTTCCCCATCAAATAATGGGTCCTGTTGACGAATTCTTCGACCATGCGGCCGACAGTGCTATCGATATGTCCTTCTGTATCGCTTTCCCCTTTCGTGTCATGTCCGGTTTCCTTAAGAAAACGGTACATGGCAAGGGCAGCGCTTTTCCTGTTGAAAGTCTCTGCCTGGGAGAAGAAATAGCTCAAGGTACCGACTACTCGTCTGTATTTACCTCCAAAAGAACTGCTAATCTTCCCGGTGATCTCCTGAATATATTGGTCCATGGTAACACCTTTCTCGATAGCTTCTTCGAGAAATCGTGCCTCATCTGCACTGAGATTTTTGAGTCCTACATCTTTCATGGCCTTGTGATATCTACGTTCTGCTTCGGCAAACCCTACTTTCTCTCCCATGCCCTTACGGATCTTTCTGATCGATTGAGCAAGGATGGGGATTCCAGTTACATAGTTCTGGGTCAATTGAACAAATACGCTTTTCAGGTTTCCGCCCAGATACCATGCAAAAGCCATAGCCCTCATCGTCCCGGATACCTTGTCAATGTGCTCCTGATTCCTTAAATTCTCGTTGGCGTAGGTATAGACATAATCTCTCACACCTTTCTGCTCGGTACCCATTTGTCCAAGGAGATCCGTATAGGCTATCGCCGCAAGTTGTTTTGTTTCCATGCCAGCATATCCGGTTATGTAGTTCTTCAAAACGTCTTTCAGGCCTGTTTCCTTATATCCAAGGACCGTTCTGATTTTCCCCTCATCATCGAAAGCAACCTGGCGATGGAGACGATGTTTCCCAAATCCCCGTTGGTTCATTTCGTCAGAAATTGCCTCAAGCATGATTCTTCGTATCTCATCGCCGGCAACTTCATCTATTTTGCCCTTGGTCTTAACAGCATTGAGCGCGTTGTCAATAACCCTCTGTGTATTCATGTCGCTTACTTTGAAGAAAGTACTATCGGGTTCTTTAACGTTTCTTTCAGCCCTGACTTCAAAATCTTTCCAGCCTTCAGTCTCCGCGGCTTTCTGTATTTCTGTCCGGATTTCTTTCCCGCCTATCCCGCCAATATTGTAATAATTGAGATATAGGGTCTTTTCTCCAATCTTATTACCTTCCTCATCCCGGATTGCCTGAAAGACTCCGATATAATGGAGTTTGCTATCATCTCTCTCGCGTGGCATATATGCTATCCAGTTTGCCAGCTCATTCCGGATCCTTTTCAGTTCCTGCATCTGTGGTTTTGTCCTGCCATATGCTTGAATGAGCGCGCGCAATTCACGGTTAATCTCATTATCCGTAATACTCTGCCCTGCCCCAAGGTGTTCCCGCAATATTCCTCTCAGGTCTGTAATCTCTTTCGAGACCTTATTATATTGTTTGCGATATTCTTTAACCATCTCTGAGATCTGGGTCTCATTCAAAACAGGAGCGTTTTTCGCTTCCATCTTTTCCAGTCTGGCCACTGCGCGTCTTATAATCTTCATGGCCCTTGCCTCGGTCATATCTTCTTTGGACATGATATTATTTATGGCCGTGGTGACGATATTCTCCATACGAATATTGAGCCTTGCAAGGGTTTCAGGCGTTTGAAGAAGGTTCTCTAGCGGGACCTTGGCCGATTTCAGGCTTTTGTTCCATGAGGTAAACACGGCGCCAAGTTTTTTCTTTGCATCGCGTAATTCATCATTGCTTAGTTCCTGCCCATACAACTGTTTGAGGAGCCCATACCATTTCTGTTTCTTGTAAGTAGCAAAAGAACGGTCTTCAATCTGCTTCAACCATCTTTGGTGCAGAGTATCGAGAGTGGTTCTGACCTGCCGATATGCCGCAATACCTTCAGGATTAAGATGAAATCGAGATATGAGTTCTGTGTCGCTGTACCCATTAAGTGCCTTAAGATCCGCGGCCTGTCTTTTGCCTTCCTCGCCTTCTGCCAATAAATCAATATATCGTTGTCTGAGTTCTCGATCGCCCTCAATTAGAGCTTTTTCCACATTCCTTAAGGTTTCGCCTTCTGTCCGGAAAAATGTGTTAGAGCTCTGCATAAAATCATGAATGAGCTGGTTTCTCATCCCGTCTCTGTTCTGTTGCACCTTTACTGCCGACTGGATGTCCTGATATCGATAACCAAGGAAAAACGGGTTTGCAAACGTTGATTCTATCAAACCAATATCTTTCTTTTTCATTATGCCGTATTTATCCATAAGGCCACGGTAGTTTCTCCAGAAGGGTTTATTCGCCCGGGCCTTGTAAACCATATCCTCGTTGAGTTCATTTTCTGCTTCCTGGGTTCCTTCCATCATTCTTTGATCGGCAAATTCTATAGATTGTCCGGCATGATCTCTTTGCCAATCCTTTGCATCAAAATCAGGGAAGAGTTGCGGCACTCCACCTCTTTTTGCTTCTTCATGGTATGCGTCAATGAGACTATTGGTATCTTTCCCGAGAGTGGCCTTGATATGGTCGTTCTGTGCTTCGATAAACTTGTTAGCCCAATCTTCTTCTGCAGCGGAGAAGAGAGACAAATCAAGGACACCTCTATCTATCGCCTGACTTTTTTTGTACGATGCAAGACTATCCAACCAATCGGCAACCGTTCTTGCCGGTCTGAATAACGATTTGTCTACCTCTGCCCATAGCTTTTTAAACATCGCGGCTATTTTAGCGAAAAACTTCTCTGTCGCAGTCTGTGGCTTCGCATCCGTCACGATCCATCGAGATACCTGATTAGCGAACCATTCTTCAAAGGAAGAAAAATATTCTGAGTTTTGCAAGGACTTGAAGGGGACACTTCTCATCTTTTGTATCGCAGTTTCCTGGCCGCTTGTCCAATATGGGGTTGGGACTGTATTCAAATAGTCCTGAACGGTGCCGGAATCTATCTTTGCTTTCCATTCAGCATATTCAACCGAAATATCTATCTGCTGGTCTTCAGATATATTATTCCACATTTCGAATTGCACAATATGGCCGAATTCGTGAGCAAGGTTCTCAAGGGCCCGGGGTTGATTTGTTTGCCAATCCTGAACCATTTTATTAGAAAGGATAATATATCTCTCTTTCTCACCAAAGGTATTATACGGATTGCCAGTGGTCCCCATTATGGTTTTACTTTTCAACATTCTGCTATTAGCATCGAAAATATCACTTCTTCCTTTCCCGAAAAGGCCATATCTCATTTTTGCAAGGGTTATGTTTTGAAGGTCCCTTGATGCGGCCACGAAGACTTTTGTATCCATCTTCAGAAGTTTAAGCCATGAACTGACAAGACCGGCCATATCCAAGGGTAAGGAGTCGGTGACGACAACCTGCTCACCCTTAAATGGATCGGTCTCCAGGACATCCCCAATCCTTTTCCCACCAATTATTTGCTTTGCGAGATCCGTAAGGGATTTGGGTTCGTTAAGTATACTAGTCTGGGTTGGCCTATGAAACACTACTATCTCATCTTCTCCATATGGGCCGACCCCCCTTCTAACTACACCATCATAACCTCTTTTTTCTATTTCTACTCGTAACCGTTCGTTTGTTTCTTTTATTATGTCATTAACCGACTTTCCTTTCGTATCTATTTTTGATTGTATTTCATTAAGTATACTATCAAATGTCGCTTCATCCGTTAATGGATTGTTTAATTTTATTTGTTCTTTTATTATTCTTCCAGGTACATCGGAATAATCTTCAGCATAAGATCTGGCATACTTTTCACTTGTTGTATAATGGGTTCCCCTTATCCCACCAATCCCAGAAGCGGTTGATTCACCTCTATATAAAAGGCCTTCGTATTGGAATAGTTTCCCTTGATATGGCAATACCGATTCTTTCGCTACTTTTACACGGTCCTCTTCCGATGTTTCTTTTGATACTCCTAAATCGATAGGATTTGGATAATAATTGTTTGGCTTGATTTCCCTGTTTTGCCTGATATTCTTTATAAACTGGTCTGTGGTCTGTACCCATCCGGTCCCACTGGTGACATTTATCAACTTCACGTTGGGATTATCTGCGGCCAGTTTCTCAAAGATCGTCTGTTGCTCTTTATCATTGCCTTTCAGAAAATGTTTGGTGAGATTATTCTCTAACTTTAGTTCCTTGGGATTATATCCCATGCCCGCTTTAACATCATTCCAGAATGATTTATAATCAATATTTGCAGGCGCTGCCCAGTATGCCTTTAAAAGCATCCTTTGTGCATCGAGGGCTTCCTGCAAGATGTTTATGTCTCTGTGGTCTTTTATGATTGTGATGGCCGCATCCCCGGCGTTTATGACGTCATCTATACTGGTGTCCCACTTCGAAAGGATGTTCCTGATAATGTTGTTTTGCCTTGTCAAAGGAATGGGTTCCCGGCCATGGCCATAATTTGGATTCCATGGTTCCCCTTTCTGTGCCAATTCCAGGACTGGTTCGCTCCAATCAGCTTCAAATTCCTCCGCGGTCTTGTATCTCTTGGCTATTTCCACAAGAATAAGAGGGTCTGGTGCGTAAACCCTTTGGACTCGTTCATATACCGGCTCTCCATGATAATACCCAACCTTGATACCTTGTGGCGTTCGTATCGAGTGACCTTGTTCAAAGAGAAACTTCTCAAGATCTTCGATGGAATGAAATTGGTCAATACCTTCTTTTCTCTGTCGTTCCTGTACCTGCCTCCATTGGTCTTTTAACTCTCTTTTCTCAAGGACTTTTTCTTTGTGGAGTCGAGCGTTTTCCTTTATCTTTTCTTCTGCATCTTTCCAGAGAGAAAGTTCACCTTCCTGAGCCGCTTTCCCACCAAGTTTTCCTTCTTCTAATCCTTTTAAGATATTGTCGATGAATTCATAATCGAAATCCGGATCGTTAACAAGTGAGGCAACCTGTCTAGATATTTCCGGACTCAATGCTTCAGCTCTTTTAAGGAGTTGATCAGAAAGGTCCATTTCCTCAACAAAGGTATCGTGTGCGGTTTCTTCTGTTAATGCGGTCTCTTTCCCTTTGGCCTGCTCAGTAACATAATTATCGCGTTGTTGTTCCCATTGAGAAAGGTTATCTGCATGCGTCTTCCCTTCTTTTGCTGCCTGATATTCTCCACGGATAAGTTCGGCTGCTTTGGAACCGGCATCCTGATCGTTTTCATCCAAAGCAAGTGGATTCCCGGCTTTCTTTTCCGTTATAATCTGGAAGAAATCTGCGCCACCTTTCTCTGTGGAAATCTTGTCCAGTCCGAGAGATTTCTTATCTTCTCTCCATTTGCTACCGAAAGCCCTTTCGAGAGATGCCACGCTTATCTTTGGGCCTTTCTTGCCATCATGGTTTTTTAATATCCATGAGAATATTGGTCGTTTTTCTCTGCCCTGAATAGGCTTGGGAACCTGTTTTTCAAATTCAATTTCATAGGCTTTCTTGTAGGGGATTACTGGGATCCCGGTCTTGCCGTTATATCGCTCCCCTCCTAAGAATTCCAATATTTCATCTTTGGTTACTCCAGCCGTCTGAGCATATTTGTCTATCTGCGGTTCTGTCACGGCAAAGGGGAGATTCTTGGTAGTCTTATCCTGTATCCATGTCGCTACCCGGCTGTTTATAAAATTCCCCATATTCGCCTTGAACTCCCCAGTGAAAGTTCTCGATGCTTTTTTTGGTATCATCCCGAGTGGCGCCGTTGTTTCTCCGGATCCTATTGGGTAAATCCCCTTTCGAGCATTGGCTACTGTCTGCAGTTCGGCTCGATAAGATTCCCCGTTCTGTCCTTCGTTGTATCTCCCTCCGTGTGTGATATCGAGGAGTTTATTTCTTAATGCCAGCATCCCGGTCTGTTTGGGATATGCCTTGGAATACCACTGGATCATGTTGCTGATTTCTTGTGGTTTATCGGTTACGCTTAATACCTTATTTAATAAGTACCGGGTTTCATTGAGCAACGATAAGGGCCCGGTACTCTCCGGGATTTCCTTTATTCTTGCCAGGTCTTTGAGTTGCTGAGTCTCATGTTCGCTGAGGTCGGTCCTTTGTGACAATCTTTCAATGGCCTTATCAGTTGTTTCCTGCGCGGTTAATGGTTCACCTTCGAGACTCTGAAAATAATCATATGGTTCTATGGCAGGGGTTTCTGGGCCAGGAGGCAAAGCCTGTTGGAATTCCATGGGCTTCTGTGGGGCTGGTCTTTCTTCAAACGCTGGTTCTGCAAAATATTCTTCTACTCCTAAATCTCTGGCAAGAGTAGTCTGAAGGTCTTTGACGGCTCCAGCCAATGGGTCTATCGGTTTCATCCGTTCAAGGGCTACTCCTCCGGCTCCTCCGGCTCCGCCCATGACTGCCCCAGTCAACATGCCCATGACCGCAGCGTTGGCGACTCCTTCCATTGGTGGTCGTCCTATCGCTACATTCTGTGCCGCTTGTTCCTGAGCTGATTGAGGAAGTTCTTCAAGAGCCCCTTCTTCTATTGCGGATTCCACTATTCTGCGCAAGATACCCTTATCGGCCAAGTTTTTCATATTATCAACCGTTCCAGCTATCTTTCCTGCCGCCACAAATGTTTCTGGATCAATGATATTTAGTCGCTGTGCTAATTTCCCTCCCATAATCCCGAGAACACTCGTTGCCCCTCCACTCAAAGCTGACAATACGGCTTGTTCGGGATTCAATAAACCTGATTCCTGGTTCTGTCTTATTTGTTCCGCAGTCTGGCCTGCGCTTATCGCTCCTTCACCAATGGCGCCGGCGATGACTGCATCGGCTATCGTACCCGCCTTCATAAGACCTCTTGATATACCAAATCCTCCCATCATTGAAGGAATTGATTCTATGACTGCATTTGCGATTGTGGACGGATTTGTGACGGCCGCTTTTATTGTTGGCAGGATCCCCTCAGCTTCGGCAACTTGTCTATTTGCTTCCTGTTGCGCAGGAGAGTACATACTTTCAAGGATATCCTGAGCTTCTTTAAACCGTATTCCTACTTTTTCAAAACCTTTTCCTACCGCTCCTCCAGTGGGGATATCGGAAAGACCTACAAAAGATTCCGGTAATCCTATCGCTCCTTTCAGTGCTGTGATACCAATATCGGGGATGCGATCGAATAAAGATCTGTTTACGATTGGACGCTCTTTTATAGGTGCCTTATTCTCGTCATAAAATGTCCCGGAAGTATTTTCGTCATCAGATACCGGATTTCTGTTTTCATCATAAAAAGGCATATTGTTTTTTCCTTACGGTGTCCAATATCTTTTTGTCTTTGCATTGTAATATTCAGGTTTCCCGTTCATTGTCTTGCCAGTGGATATATACCCCGCTGGAGGAGTTGCTGGTGCCAAACCCTTTTTTATGGTTTCCGGGGGTTCGAATCCAAATTGACGGGCTTTTGATATTCCTACAGTTTCATCGAGCGTTTCAGTTTCTTCTCCTGTTTCTGGATTTATGGACTTTATCTTGGGAGAAAAAGCCTGAACGAGTTTGATGTAATTTTGAGGATTTTTGGCATCTGCAAGCATTTTCTTAACATCGACTTCTTCCTGTCCCTGTTTCAATAAACCAGCTCGATAAAGGGAATTCATCGCGTTTTCATCTGCTTTCAATGCCGCTGTGACATCTGCCGCGTGAGCCGTAAGGTCCTGTCCTCTTGCGGTGATATCCTGGCCTCTTTTTGTTACTTCTGCCTGAGTCTGGGTGGCGCCATATTGTCCATACGTGCTCAGAGGTGTAATGCCGGACAAAGCATCCTGAATGGCCTTGACTCCCATAATGTCGTATTTTCTTTTAAGCAGATCAGGCTCTGTCATGGCAGTTTTGGAAGATGAAACAAGGAGGTCCACCAATTCATTCACCTTGGCATTTGCCATTGGCTCGTCTATCCTTCTCGATGGTTCTGCAATATTTACTGCTGGAGCTACTACCGGGACAGGTCTTGCTTCCCTGTTAGGGTTGATTGATGTCAGCGTGTTCCCGTTAAAAGTAAGCGGTGCAGGTCTCCCAATATCTGAGGGCCTTAACGAATTCGCAGGCAATTCATTCATGATCCCCGGCAATGGAGGGTTCACGACAGGGGTAGACACTGGTGAAGGGATCCCAGATAATGCTGGGGCTGTAAGTGCGGGTGGTTTTGCTGGTTGCTGAACTGGTGTAAGCGAAGTTGGCGTTGCAACCACTGGAGGCTTAGCAGGTTCTACCCATCTGTCAGGAGACGGTATTCTTTTATTAATCAAGGGGCTGATCCAGTCCATGAGTTTGCTTCGAACGCTTGTTGAAGGAACGGTCGTTTCACCAGCTCCCGGTCTTACTCCTTCAGATCCTGCAGGGGTTGTAAGCCTTTTCCTAAATTCCTCAAAATCATCAAATAATCGTGCCATACATCCCTCCTTTTAGACCGATTCGCTATAAGAAGCATTTGTCGCTTCGCTCTTGTTGTAGCTGTACCCAATGCTGGAACTCGTGCTTAAACTGGCTGACGCATGGATAGTCCCGAGAGCGGAAGCGCATATCGCTTTATAAACCTCTGCCGCTGCCTGTGTCCCTCCAAGCCGTAATTTTGCCTGTTCTACTACCTGTTGGAGCTGTATCCTGGCAATCTCTATATTTGCCTGCAGGACTGCCACCTGTACCCTTACCTCTCTTTCCTGTTGAGAAGATGCAAGGTCATAGAGAGAAGTAATCCCGCGGATCTCTGCGGTATATGCTTCAGTCAATGCCTTGAATTCTTCGATATCGGCAAGATTTATTTCTTTCTGGACCTGAGCGGAAGCCACTGCCCCATCCATCTGAGATTTGTAAACATCTGCAAGGACCTTGGCAATGTCGGCAAAGAATGTGCCGAATTTTATACCATTTTCCATAACAAACTGTCGCGCTTGAACATAGAGATCTGCCCGTTTCAACGTCATTTCTCTGTTGACCGCTGCCATTTTTCCCTGATATGTCTGTTTGGCAATTAATTTAGCTTTTATTGCTACTCCTGGAGGCATGGTGTAGCCAAAACCAGCGAAAACTTCATCAGCTTCTGAAACCTGTGCATCGTACTCTATTTTTTCTCGTTCTTTTGCCCTTTCCCATATCGCTTCTTCGTCTGTGGTCTCAATCCCATACCCTCCATTTGCGAGATCCGAATTGAGTTTAGTACATATTGTGTCCCAAAGGCCACTCAGGATAACCAGATCTATCGATGGTACATTAATTGTAGGTGCAGAAGGAAATGAGACTATAATATCATCGATGGTTGGCGCTACTGGTTTCCGGTTCAAGATGTCGTTAAAAGCTTCCTGAGAGAAATCAAAATCAAGACCTGCTGCCATGGCAGTGGGGATAGATACATCAAAACTTTGACTCGCATAGGCAACCAATTGCCCTACATAGGCATTCATGGCGTTCATCGAGACTCCGGCAAAGGCAATCTGAGAATTTATTATCTCATCAGCTTCGTGGTAAGCTCCGGTGTTTGGTGAAGCATACGGTATATTGAACATGTTTATTGCCATTAAAACCTCCTATACGGCGGTTATTCTATAAAGATCGATACCGGCACCATAAGTTACTCCATTTATTGTAAGTTTATTTCCATCAGACCATGTATGAATAGAACTAAGATCTGAACTGAGGTAAACACCTGAACCTGATACTGTTCTTAGTATAAAATAACCACCGAAATATAAGTTGCTTACAGAAATAGTTGTTATACAGTCTGGATACTTACGGGACCAATTAACAATAAACCTTTCCCTATCAACTAAAAGAAGGGTATCCACATCGTTTATAGTAATATATGAACTAAAATTATCAGCATCATAGTCATAGATATATCTATGTATAAGGTTATAGTTTCTTATTCCACACCCCCTGGAACTCATAAGTGGGGCATATGACCACTTACCCGTATTTCCTACATTTAATATTTCAGGCCCCCTCCACCAAACACCATTTTTCTTTATACCTGTATATTTAGGATAATCAACTCCACCAATTTCTGCTGTATACACTGTTTCAGGTATGGTAGAGTTACCAGTATAGCTTGCTCTGGGTACTATCCCTAAAAATGTTAAATTTTCATCGAATAGGGCCCAAAAGAAGACACCACCTTCATCACCTTCAACAGCAAGGTTAATACCAAAAAATCCTGCAGTAGTCACCTCTCCAATCAAATGCTGTGGAATTAGTTCTGGGCCTCTTATTTGTATAAAATCAATCACATCGTTCATAACAAAAAGAAAGATTAATCCTCCGGGCAACGTCTTTGTTACGCTTCTTGATGGTTGAGAGAATGCGTTTCTCAGCATCTCTTCTTGTGGTAGAAGTGATGCGGCCAATCCCATATATTGTTCGCATCCCGGCATTACATCCCATCGTATAGGTTTTCTATCGGCCAACTATCCCACCTTTCTTTTCAGTAATTCGATGTTAAAAAGCATTTCCTGAATTTCAAAATCAGTGCCACCTATATTGGCTATTTCAGTTTCGAACCATCTTCCTTTCTTACCTTTGCCTATTTTTGTCTTCACGGTTCTTGTCCTTTCTCCTACACTTTCCAGAATGTATTCGTGTTGAATTCCATCATCGCTTGTCACCTTCAGGTATAATTGTCCATCTCCTTTAAAAGGTACATAGGCATTCAACATTCTTTTGACCTGCGCATTCTCAAAATCGTTGATACCAGGGCTGAAAGAAGCGTCTATATCGGTTCCATCATCATTATCGCCTTCCAGAAGATAGATTCCAGTTGAACATGCAGCGAGATTGTGACCGTTAAAAATACAGAAACTATTGAAATCAAAGTTCGTATATTGTGACAAGGCCCCGGTTTCTGTATTAAGAACAAAACAAGTAACGGTTTCCCCGGGTCTTGCCATCAATGCAAATATTTCCAACATCGGCAATGTTATCTCCAATGTAGATGTGAGAGGACCATGGCCAACGATAGAACCTTCAAATATCGGTATTTCAGCGGTAAGAATCGATAAATTTGGGCTTACTGAAGATATTGTAAAGAAGGGAAGCTTGCAGGTTAATTGTCCTATTTGACCGGGAAGATTTGTTAAGCTGATTGTAAATATAGGGAGTTCAATATCAAGGGAATGGACATCTCCAGTAAGGTTAGTAGACGACATTGACAATAACGGTATTTCGGCATCCAGTGAACTCTCTGTTTCAGCTCCCAATAACATGGTCTCGCAAGTTGATAAAGAGATAGAATCAACCTCAGTTAATGTCGGGTTAAGTCTGTTTTGTTCCAATAATGTCGGTGTCCCGAGTATGCTTGGTGAAAAGGAATTAAGATTCACAACGCTTTTATCGTTTCGGTCTAATGGGACCACTGGCAAGGAAGATCCGGAAACTGCCCCATTATTCGTTAGAGTAACGTCTTCAACCTGTAGTTCTATCCTACGGAACCCTAAATAAACACCATTGCCCCAGTTATTCAATATCTTTATTGCATAATAACGATAGGCAACGGTATTTGTAACGAGAATATATTTAGGATCAGCCTGGTTAGCGGCCACATGCTGTTCAAATGTAGTAGATTCGAGAGATAATTGTGTCCAATTAGTATCATGGCTAAATGTCAGATCTGCGAAAGCGGTGGCATCATTGGTACCCCAAAACGTGAAATCCCTTGCTCCCCAATCGGTGCTTGCTCCAGAATCATGGTTGTTTTCATAATAGATTCTTTTTACTAATTTATATGCGCCAAGATCTATATGAAATCTTTGATTTGTAGTATATTGTCCAGCCCAAGAATTGTAACCAACTGCTCCAGTCACAGATTTTGTAGGATCTGTAGCAAAATAAGGATAATATCCTACACTTAATGTTGTTGTGGCTTTTACATGAAGTTCATCGTGTACCGGATAACGAGAGCTATATCCCATGGGCAATCTCTCTTATGACTCCGGTTGTGTTATCGAAGCCGCGCTTATTATCTGAAGGGCCCCAAGCGTAATACTCAAAGAACTCATATTAAGCTGGCCTCCGGATGTCGCACATGCCCCATCCATACGGCATTCTGTCGTGCTTATCGCTCCGGTATCCCCGGCAGCTTTCAATCTGAACCAACCAGCAGTGCCAGTGGCGATGCCTGTCCCGGACCATGTTTCTGCGCTCTTTTTACCAAGGACTCCTGAAACCGCCGCAGAAAATTCAAGACCCAAGGATGCGGCGTCTGAATAGAACCTGCACAAGAGGGTCCCCGTTGGAACGTCATCGGGGCTTGTCGGCTGTGTCCCGGTATATATTTCAATGAAACTATCGACAAAAACTGACAGAAAACTTTTAGTGCTAAGTAGTGTGTTTCGTAATCCTGTGCTCAATCTTAAAGCCATGGTAGTCCTCCCTTATGTTAAGTTTTTCCCAATACCGCAATGTATTGGTCTATTCCATCTTCCCTTCTGGTAAATCCAGCCCCTATATCTGTTGCCGTGTAATCATAAACGTCTCTCGTCTTGTTCACTAAATCTCCATCACTGGCACCAATGCAAAGACCTTTTTTAGAGGCAAACATGATAAAGGTTGACATGGCTTCGTTCTTGCCTATATCGTGACGGTTTATTTTTCTCATGGTGCCGAATATGGCGCCATAATCTGCTTTATCTTCAAACTTAAAATTCTTTGGGCCCGTTCCGCGCGCGAAAGATATTTGTTCATCAGTCCCATAAAATATCCCCTGATCAACGGCACCTATCATACTCAGGTCATTTTGGAACTGAATATGATTTGTGAGGACATTACATAATTCATATTTGAATGGTTCGGTGTACCAATCGACATCGAAAGATCCTATATGGATCATCCCGCCATAATATTCAAGAATTTGGCCGGCAGGAGGAGGTGATAGGAATTGAGTTTTAAGAGATATTGCAGTCAAACCGTCTTCGCTCGTTCTGTCAATAGTCTGGCTCGTATTGGTCAAAGTATATGCGAGATAGAAGATCTCGCTGTCTCTGCGTGAAACATAAACCCGTATCTTTGAAACGGAAGGATCAGAAGATAAAACTATTCCCGCAATTCTAATACCGGAAGTATTGTTTGCAAGAGTTATCGATACGGCATCAGAAGATCCTGATTCCTGCCCGTCATCGCGGACATAGGTAAGGCATACCTGATAAATACCAGCCTTAAGGGAACCTGGGATGCTCGATAATAATATTGGAGCGGTTGGGATATCGAGGCCCCAGGATCTGCTTGCGCCATTTTCTATCACTCCGGTTATATTCCCATCAGAGTAATAGACTTTATTGTTCAAGGAAAGATACGCCATATTCAGACTTCCGGTGATCCCGGTCCTCAAAGTTGTAGCTGACAAAAAGTCTTCGCTCAGAGTCTGAAGATCCGATCCTGATCTGAACAAGCATATACTCCCATCGCTCCACATCGAATGACAGTCCCCGGCATATTTGAGATCATACCCATTCCTTCTTTTAACCTTGTTCCTGTTATCGATATTAACGTTGGTGGCCTTATTGAGATAATATCCTGTAGTTTTAAAACCTTCCTTGACCTGAAGTTCTTCGGCAGGTAGAACATTATTGAGCCCCAGAAAGTCCTTTATGGTAATATCTTTAGCCATTGTCCTTGCTTCCTTTTATGTGATAATTGACCAATTCAAGAAGTTTGCCCACTTCAACGGTCTTTTCAGGAAACGATGCCCTGTCAATGGTATCAATTCCTTGGCCCTTATAATCCACGGTGATTACAAAGTCCAAAGTCTCAAGTTCTTTCTTTCTCAATTCTGAATTCCCTATAACCAGAAAATTCCTGACACTTTGTTTTATTATGGGGGATAGCCCCGGATCCGAGAAGAGTTCCGCGAACAAATCGACCGCTTTCCGGAAATCCCTTTTGAAAAAGTAATATTCAGCGATAAAGGCCTTTAATACTGTGGGGTCTTCTTTCTCTATCTGAGCAAGTATGACTTCAAGCGGTTTCTGATCTGGCATTCTCATTCTCCTCTTTCGCGTTATTGGTAAGTCTCCGTTTCAATATTCTCAATTCTTTCATAAGAAGATCCGCTGCTTCAATTATCTCAGCATAAAAATTTAATCCCCGGTCGAGTTGCCGATCAAGTTTTACCCACTTCTTGCCTTTAATCTGATCAATTTCCCTTATCTGTTTCTTTTTGAGATACAGTTCAAGGTGAAAATGGTAGCTCGACAGAAGTGAGAGAATTGGATGTTTCGTCAAGGGATAGAGGGTTTCAATCTTTTTGACATATTTGTGGATGGCCGGTCGATCATTAATCTTTCTGGCATCCATTGTTTTGTGGATGAGCTTCAGAATCCTATGGTTCACTTTGACAATACCCTTGAATATCTTCATACCCAGATCAAGGCGCTCTATTAATCCGGGAAGGTCTACCTCGCATGAGCCGTTTTGTGGCATAGAAATCGTCACAGGCTTACCGTATAGCGACAGGAACCTCTTTAATGGCATAATAGTCGCACCTTCTATCTTAAGCCCGTTAGAAGTCAAATTTACGATTGATATCCCGGGACAGGAAGCAATCTTGTTTTCGAAAGCCGTCTTGAACGAAATGAGCGTTGCCTTGGTAAAGACCTTTTTACCCTTGCAGTTTTTCGTCTTTATGGCTCCTATCGTTTCGTCCGGTTCCTCAAGACCCATACCATCATGTAGGAGCTTCGTAACTCCTCCAGCGTGGTATTTTGACGTAAAGCACAGATCCTGTCCGAGAAGTCCTATTGGATTGCACCCCATCCATTCCGCGACATTCGTGGCAAAATGACTCACCGATCCACCAAAGCTTTCAAGATTCCCTTTATCGGACCAGAACCATTGAAGCCAGTTGTAGAAGACATTCCCTTGTTGAGCACTCACAAACAACGGACCTTTGTGGAGTTTCAAGACGTCCGGAGTATACTGGCTCATGCAAATGAAAGGGAGATCTCTCGCTCCTTTCATTTTGAACAAGGCCTTGTTATCGGGGAGCGGGTCTATTCCTGTCACAAAATCAGGGAATATCCCATGCTTCAATAAGGTGGGAAGTGCGGTATCTACGCAAAGGATAACGGATTTACCCTTTGCTCGTCTTAATCCTTGGATCTCACCATCGAGACTTGGGCCTGAAGAGACGATAATCGCCGGCATTCCTCTGAACCTGTTCTGCAAGGAAATGATACCTTGTGCTTTTACAATCGATGGGACATTTTCAAGGATAGCATTTGCGAATTTCTTACCGAGAGATATCTGTGTACCTACGTTTATATCCGCAAATTGCTTCTCGGTTTTAACCTTTCTCTGGATTTCATCATAAAATTCAGAATATCCCTTCGTTGCCAGTTTGTCCCGTATGATCCAGAACTTACTGTTAGTCATAATCCAATGGAACGCATTGAGCCAACTAAGGTCCATGACCGGGCCACTCAGGAGAAGGAATTGCGTACTCGCTAAGAGTTTTGCTAAACTCTTTGTCTGCAATGCCCATTTAAGTTTGGAAAGATCGCGCTCATAAACGATAACAATGTGGTGTCTGGATTTCCTCAGTATCTCCCGGGCCATGGCGCCATTTCCAAAACCAAGGATGAGGATAACTCCCTCGGCTCCGACATCTCCCAGAAGGTCAATATTGTTTTTATTCGCGCATTTCGTTTTAATTGCCTGAGCACGTTCGATATCCAACACTTGATTGGGCCATCTGTTCATTATGATCTGGATATTCTCTCTATAGAAATTCAATTATCACATCCTCCGTTTCAATCGCCATATTCTCGTCACATTTGTATAACCTTAACCCACACTTATCGCAACGGATTTCTTTCATCTTCTTGTTTGTGAATTCAAGAATACCGCACGTTTTCTGATGATTTTCCATAATATCGATCATCCCGGAGAAGTCAACTGGCATCCGGGCCTCCAGGGATTATTGGAGAAGATGTTATCTCTCCAGCCTTGGGCCCATTGAACGGCCATGATTTCTGGAATAGATCACAGATTTTATTACTTGGCACGTTCGGGTTGAAAATGGCTACAAGTTTTGTAATGAAAATAATAACAGAAGGTATGGCGATGATGGCCATTGAGAATGTTTTCCACACCCAGATAAGCCAATCATTCGAGAGAAATATCATTTGAGGTGTCATGGTGCCTCCAGTATTTCTTGTTTAGTTCCGGGAATGCAGGATGATGCTCCCCCGTATTTAACGCCGAGGTGCCATATATCAGTTCGTCTCCTGTCGAATCCTCTCTCATCCAGATCATCGTGAAACTCATCGTCCGCTATCGATTTGCATGAAAGCGGAATTACTCCATCGCGCATCATCTGGTACTTAATGTCATGTCGAAGAGAAGGAACCGCCGTCCTACTTCTTCTTTTATCTCTCTCAGCTACAGAGATATCAGGGTCGTCTATCGTGGGCCCGCTCGCTCCGTCCCAACCATAAAGAGTCTTCCCTGTTATGGTGCCATCAGGTTCTATCTTATACCAGATAGTATCCGCATTGTACCCCTTTATTTTTGATGGGAAAACGTGCGGTTCGACAAGTTGATAAATGTTATTTACTCTTTTGTACTTCATATCACAACACTCCTATAGCCGGCACCAATTTCTTCAATATGCTGATCCCCTTGCTCCCAGCTTCCTCATATAGGATTATGAATAATCTATCCCAGGCACCCATGAGTTCCGCTCTTTCTTTTTTCGTATAGATGTGGTCGTCTGGTTGAGTCGTGCTGATTGCAGATATTTTATCAATTAGCCTTTCTCCTTCTCGCGGCAATCGCTCTTTATCATCTCCTATGACGGCGATAACCCAAACAGTGAAAGGACCAATATCTTGATCCGGCATCTTATCGAGACGAGTCTTGAACAATTCTACCCATTTACCAAATTCTTCTGAACTCTGTTGTACTCCTTGCCTCATTACACTGGAGACAGCACACCCTGAGATCGTCGTCATTGCAAATACTAATACTAAAAAAAGTAGCATTAAATTAGCACGTTTCATAAACCCTCCCTCATTTTTATTATGCTCTGCGACAAACTGAGCACTCTATTTTTGTGGCCTTCTTTGTATATTTTCTTTGAACATCTATTATAGCGGAGCATCCTTTGTATGTTGTATTCCTGCCAGTTCTCAGGATGAAGATTAAGGATTTCCTGATTGCCACCCCCCGGTAGTTTCGGGTCATTTTGTGGATTAACCTGCGAATCGAACAGGCAAATGTCCATAGGGAAGGGAACATCATCGCACCCTGCGGGTATCCAGTAGTCAATCAAGTATCGATCCATGGCTGCTTCCAATGACATATCCTTACTGAGTCCTTTGTTGTATTTAGTAGAGAGACCATAAATCGTGAAGCCTGGACTTCCATCAGGATAATAATTGCCGGGATCACGAGGATCTGTTGAAAGTTTACCTTCGAGACCAACTAACAAAGGAAAGGCTATTTTGAAACTTTCGCGCATCTGTCACACTCTATTTGGTCGTAACTCACTGGTTTTCTGTTTAATTTCATTGCGGTTTCCTCATTGTAATCATGCCATGATCCATTATACCAATATCTGATCTTGCACTTACAGCAAATCGTAATCCATGCTTTTCGTGCTTCCCCATTACCGGCCCTCGCAAGTGACTTCTGGCAACTTTTCTGAATCCTTTGCCCATCTATTCCAATCTCTTATCTGCATACGTTTTATATCGCAGATATCCTTGGTGTACTGTTTTATATCGACCTTCAACTTAATATCTTCTTCATTGTTTGTGATGCGTTTGTCCTGAGTATTCCATGCCCATGCAGCGAAAAAAGATAAGAGGATAAAAGATACTGTCAAAACGAATTCCAAAGATATGAATTTACCCTTCTTGTTTTTTAACGTCATCATGGCACCTCACCCTTTTACAAAGTATTTTAGAAATACCTCTATTACCAGAATGATACCAGCCCCTACGAGAACCCACTTTCTTACTTGCATGATCAGGCTATTGAGAGCCTCCAAGTGCTTGTCCAGCACTGTTTTGGTTTCTACCCTTTCTTCGTTTATTAATACTCTCGCCAATTCCACTGCTTTTTCCCTTTCTTCGAATTTTACTCTAACTTCAGTTTCAAGTTTAACAAGCCTTTCAAACAGATTTAAACAATCAGGTTCGGTCATTATAAGGTTGCTCCTATCAGATCACAGCCTATCAGCATTTCCGTCCCTCCCGGTGGTACGGTTTGTGTAGAACCGTTACTCACTGCTTTATCGATAAAGGATTCAAGATCTGTTCCAGACGAATCCTGTATGCCATCGACTACGGTATTATAATCAACGCCACCATTTGCCACAGTATCCCCGGAATATACGATTGTGTTGCCTGTGCAGACGACACTCGCTGTTCCACTTCCAGATGAATAAGATAAAGATACTGGGCCTGCAATCGTCATTGCGGCCACAAAGTCATCGCAGCAATTTGGTGTCGAACTGCAGGTTACGGTCTTGTCATAAGTAAAAGTCCATGAGAGACCGTTTGTGCCGATCGCAATTGTCGAAACATGAGGAGGAGATAAAGGAGTGTAGGTCACGGCCACCGAATCGGATCCCCAGTTCCCGGCCAAGTCTCCACACCCGAGATGAAGTGTTTGCAACCCACTGGTGTACCCTGACGTTGCACATGAGAATGTAGACCATGCTGTCCCCGTATTCGTACAGGCAGTCCCAAGTATTGCTGACGGGACTCCAGCCAAACTCCATTTACAGCCTGTAACTCCGACAGCATCCGATGAAGTTCCCGTGGCTGCATAAGAGTCTGCGCTTATAGCCTTTGTGGTATCCGTGGCCACCACATTTGGGGCGGTAGTGTCTGGAGGAGTATAAGTGACAGGTACCGTATCGCTCCCCCAATTACCAGCTCCGTCCCGGCAAGAAACATATAAGGTCTGGAGACCGCTTGCATATCCAGAAGTTGAGCAGGTCCATGAGGTTGTCCCAGTACAAGTCCCGCCATTAGCATCATCCGGGGGGCTTCCTATTCTCCATTTACAAACGCTTCCCGTTCCCCATACTGCATCAGTGGCACTCCCCGCTGCCGCATAACTATCCAAAACTATGGATTTGCTGGCATCATTGGCTGTGACTACCGGAGCCGTAGGATCACCGTCCGTAGGCCCTATATAAACATCTGCAACCACAACATCATCAATATAGAAGGCAAAGTCATAAGCAGGGTAACTACTCCTGTATCCTGATATTATCAGATTATCAAAATGCGTCACTCCTGAAAGAGATTGGTCTACCCCGTTTCCTCCAGTTCCGACAACCTGAGTACCGTTAATCCATTGAGCAAATTTGTTATTCGCCCTGTCAAACATAAATTCAACAGCGTTCCACTCGTCAAGATGGTCAAAGATGTTCCAGCAATATTTCGCCGCTTCTCCAAAAAGAGTGTCACTACCCTTTGACCCTCTGAATATCTGGAAGAACGCACCATTCTGACCGGACAAAAAGCATGACAGGTAATTAGGGTGTGAAGCATCTGCAATATCAATTACTACTCTGTCTGCTGAATTGAGGGCCGTGTTGATAAATATGAAATGGTTGTTGTCATCGCCTGATTCAGTATTTGATCGTGTCCATGAGTTCATGACGGATGACGGGAAATAAATATAGAACCTCAGATATATCTTGTTTTGAGACGTAAACCCCTTAATCTGATCGCAAGTGTAGTTAGCATTAGTCTCTGTCGCCTGATGGTATGACCTTCCAGATGAATGATAAATGGTGGTAGATAGTTCAGAGGTTTGCCCGCCCGGAGAGTCACAAGCGTAATTGCGAGAAGTCCAACCATTAAACCCACCAGTAGGACAGGAAGTGGGAATTGTCGTGCAGGGCCAACCACTACCCCCAGTCCCCGAATCGTAGTTTTCAGTGAGAAGGACGGTAGCACCTGATGGAACTGTGAATAGCAGAAACAATATTGCTATAATTATTCGCAGTTTGCACTTGCCCATATTTTCCACCCATCTATGTAACCGTATGAGGATATTGATACACCAAATAATGTAAACCCCGCGGGCATCGCTCCCACATCTACCCCTGTTAAATTAGTTGCTTCTTTCCACGCATTAGCCCCCACCTTTACTCTCAAAATGTCTGAGCCTCCGGCCTGTGAGAAATCCCAACCGGCCTTAACCACACTCCCGCCTGCCGCAGTGGTATCAGTGCTTGTGAGACTCAAATTATTTGTGCCATCCTGTGATTTAATAGTGAGTGTACCATCCACATTCCATTGGAATTGAATACCATGTGTTCCATCAACATATAATTCAGCCAAAAATGAAGTGTGGGGTGTGGAATCGTGTTCGTACCACATTTCTACACAGCCTTTAGCTGTCAAGTCGTAACCCGTCGTCCCGACAACAACGTAATGAGCCCAGCCACTTGCACTAAGACCATAGGAACCATCATAAAATTGACCTGCCGTAGAAGTATAGGTCACATTACTCTTTGTCACTGAATTATTGGCGGCATTAGCAGCGCATCCCTGAGTTCCGTTGGCACTCGTGGTTACATCATCATTATTCTCCGAGTGGCCAGAAACTAATAGATTGCCAGTACAGGAGTCGCCAGTTGCTGGTACTGCTTTTACCACTCCCCATCCAGGAAATGGCATCTGAGCGTAAGCAGGAATATACCAAAAAATGAAAAGTAATAAAATTGAAAATATTAATCTTCTCATCTTACCACCGCCCAATTCACCGTTATAGCCCCAGGGTCTACTGTTCCTGCCGTCCAGTTACACGCTTCAAAATTAACATATCCTGATGTCGGAAAGGCACTAATACTGAAGCCACCAGTAGAAGCAGGGACATATCCGGTTACTGCCTTGATTGAGGCGTTTGCATTGAATATAATTACGTCTGTGCTGGCTGCACCTGTGGCAGTGGCTTGGATTACCGTGGCACACGCTCCTGTGGCAGTGGAACCAAAATCAAGGGATGTCGCCCCACTTGCTATTACTCGTGGTGAAGTTACTCCTTCAACTGACATTACCCCCGCGGCACTTCTCCCTAAAGTGGTATCAACTGCGGCGCCTATATCTACAGTTGTAGAAACTACGCCTGATAAATGCCATGAACTTGTCCCAGCGTTGGCATCCGGCCTAATAACATTTGGCGATGATTCTGCTGCGCTCGATGCCTGCAGACGATAAAAATATACCAAAGGTACATTTGTTCCGCTGTCAAGAATAACGATAGCCGCATCCCCAGCACTTAATCCAGCCCCGTCTATTCCGTCAAGTGCCGCTCCTCCTCCAGTGAGCCCGGTAGCCCAATAGAATTTGTTTACTGCAAAAACCGGCAAACAGATCATAAAAAAGATAACAATTGAAAGTATAATTTTTCTTATCATTTTACCACGCTCCTTTTGGAATTCGTGCCCAAGTATTCGTTCCATAGCAGAAATAGAAATAACTTGAATCCATAGCCATTTGTCCCGGCACTCCTGAAGAAGTAGGACTTGTGGGCAGGGTAGTTACAAAATGTCCCATGATTGACTCTACTCCGTTCGTATTCACTTTCCATACACTTTCCGGATATAATTCCCAAACTCCTGCGGCTGGAGATCTGCTCGTATTGTTTGAAATCCTTACCCTGTTGTTGTTGGGTACATCTGACACGGTTAGTGAAGTGACGGTGACCGCTCCCATATTGGCAAGAATCTGAGCCCACGTTATCTTTTGAGTCGATGAGGTTGTAAAAGGATATTTATGGACAACCAGTAAATCCTCTGGCGCTATCGATGTGGCCGCTCCTAATGCTGGTATTGTCCCTGGAACTGGGTCTGCCGCTCGCACAAGAGTACAGGCACCGATTAAGATCATACCGACCAACATTGCAATTAATCTTTTCATATTTCCCTCTCTATAATCCCAACAAGCTTTCGATCTTCCGCAAGTTCTTGATTGTGTACTGATAATCACCAGCTCCCCGTCTTGCCGCTCCATAAGTGAATTCTACCGTCACAAGTCTGATCTCCTCGGCATGTTCCTGGTCAAGAATCGCATTTGAACTTGCCGGAATTATTATATCATAATATGTCGTGGTAGGTATAAGAGTTGTGTTCGATATTACTTCGGTTACTTTCCCCCCGGTAATATCATCAACGCGATATGACCCGCCCGTGGCAGCTACCGGCAATCCAGCATCATCCTTGAATGAAGCTCTGACCCTGTAAGTGTTCTGTTCCTTGATTACACTGTTCATTTATAAATCCCTCTCTTTGCTTTAAATAGTACCTGCGAACTTGTTCCCCCAAAATCTATTTTGGAACCGTGTCCATGAAACTGTATTTCTGAACCCATGCCGACGAGAATTACATTAAGATCTCCCCATAAAGTAAATCCCAAAGGAATGTTTTCTACTGGAGTCAAAGACTTGCTGTCTTGGATTGATAAAATATGACTTTGTGTGAATATAACGCCGTCTGTAGATGATAAGGATAATAATTCCAATGTATTCAAATTGAATGAATTGAGAACTATATCGTCTATCCCGGACAATGATTTTGAATTATCGACTAATAAATCAGCAACTCCCTCTGGTTTTATGGATCCCGTCAACGATGGACTTACTGCATCTTGTATGGTGAGGTATCCCACCACTGCGAGATTAAGAGCATTTATCCCGGACACTGAAGAAGGTTCTGATAAAACAAGATGGTGTCTGCATTCTGTTGCAATATCGTTTGTTTCAGTTACAGAGTTTAAATCTCCAAGGGCTAAATCAGTATTGAAGAAGAGAGCGTCTATCGAAGATTTACTTACAGAATCGGCAATAAATATACGTTCGGTAGTTGCTCCGCCCGAGGTAGATATCGAAGAGACGTCTTGAATAGTTAAATTAGCCTGTTGAGTAAGCAACAATGGATCGATAGTTGTCGTACTGGCAAGACTATGGACAAGTGGGATCCCATGAATTATGAATTCGAAAGTGTCTGCCAGGGAGATAGACGTTTCTTCCTGAAGCAAAAGTTTATGAATCTGGGCAACTTCCAAATTAGGAAGGGACGATACAGAAAGAAGATCAGAAGTCTCCAATCCAGGGGTTATAATAATGTTTTGTATTGAGCAATCGGAAACAAGATCTTGTAGGAACATTGTATGAATTTGAGCAACTATCAGTGAATTTGCCAAAGATAACGATCTTTCATCGGAAATGGTAAGGCCATGACTTTGTTTCAATGACAACGCATCTAAAACTGAAAGAGAAATATTATTAGGGATGGCCGCCCAGTGTACTACCGACAGCGATACTCCGTTAATATTTGTTACAGATTTACAATCTTCAACGGTAAGACTGGCTATACTGTTAATATTCGCGGCGCCTATGCTCGACAGAGATTTGTTATCATTCAGTAGAATGTGCTGAGCACTTTTAAGAGATAAAACATCTGTTTTAGTAATAGATGCAGATCCGTTGATTCTGATGTCCGAAAGGATGGAAGTAGATATCGTGGTACTCTTAATGTCCTGTATTGTTAAGTGATGACCTTGCGTAAGACCCTGATTGATGACAATTTTTCCACCATCTCCGGTAAGAATATAAGCCCCATCTCCGGCAAGAAGATATCTCCAATCCACTCCTTCCATATTGGTCTGGCTTCTTGTCTCGGGTATCGTAAGATAAGCGGAAAGAAGGACAACCCCCGCAAAGGTGTTTGAACCGCTTCCCTGTGGATTTAATCTATATTCTATAGTTGCCCATTTTGTATCCGTTCTGTCTTGAAAAGTGGTGTATTGTGTGTCTACAAAATGAAGAAGGGGTTGTAAACTTATAGCTAATTGTGTCGCATTACTTAATGATGCTGAATTTTGAACAACAAGGTTGGCCTGTCGAGAAATATTTATTTGCCCAACATTAGAATTCGATGAAATATTAGATACGATAAGGGATGTTGATTTGACAATATTTCTTGTTCCTAAAAAGGTATCTGATTTTTCACTATTAACAGACAATATATTAGATTGTCTTAAGACGACCTGAGCGCTTGAAGTTAACGAAGATATTGTGGATAACAACAATGCAGGAGCTAAAGATATTGACGATGTGCTGGAAATGGAAGATGTCCCCTGAACCACAAGATTATAACCATTTGACAATACGCAAGCGCCTATATTCTCTAAACTGGCTGCTTCTTGAACGGTAAGAATCTGTTTTTGTGTTATCGAAGAGCTTCCATGTGATGTTAAACTTTTAGATCCCTGTACCGAAAGGGCATGTCCCTGTCGGGCAACAACGGATCCTATATTAGTTAAACTCCTATTGTCTGCAAGAGTTATTCTCTGGCCCTGCAATAACGATAAAGCTCCAGAACTTGATGTTGATTTACTCTGGGCCAGAACAATACTTTTTTGTGCAGACAAAACGATGGGTCCTACTTGGGATAAACTATTCGGTGCCTGGCATACGAGGTGTTTTTGTTGGCTTAATACGGTATTTCCGGAACTGGATGCAGAACCAGAGCCTTGCACAGTAAGAGTGATTTGTTTATTCCACTCTTCTCCTGTACGGTTAGCGAATTCAGCATCTGTTCTATCTTTGAATTCTAAGGGCATCGTTTATCCTCATTTCAAATATCAACAAGGACGTTGGAGGGTTATAACTACGACCTCCAGCGCCCTCATCGAGACTGGGATACTCTACCCTAATATCTGGCATATTCTGCCCAGCTTAAGTAGGATCGTTTATCGTGTAACTCCATGCCGGGACGTTGACTGTGTTCCCCGCGGTCAATGCCTGCGATGTACATGTAGTGACACATAAAACCTTGCTGGCCGCTCCGACATAGACAAGAGCGATATGCTGGGCACTTCCTGTCGTGCTCACGTTGATGCTGTTGATTGCCGACATCGTGATATGGGCTCCACTTGCGGCCGCACTAATCGTCATGTTTACGGACCCAAAGGATGCCGATGCCAACATCTCCGTATTCGATGCCATGGCCGCTGTGGAAGGCCATTCAGAACAAACGTACATATAGCTGCAGTTATCTTTGATATAACTGAGGGCCGACTTTATTACTAATGAATGGATAGATTTTCCCATCTTATTCCTCCTTGCTGGATTCTGGTATTTCGTATGTCATGCAAAAACTAACTGAGGCATCCTGGACTTCAAGGGTAGTGTTTTTGGATTGCGACACTGTGGCGTTGATAATTCCAAAAGCATCTTCAACGGCACTATTCAATTTTTCGTTTTCCATCCTAATACCCCTTTTCAGTCTTCCACATAAATCAGAACACCCGTTACTACTGCAGCCGCTTTTTCCCAACCATTTAAAGCCTGCCCATGAGATGTTTGAAACCATCCAATCTCATTGTAAGGTAAGACCATATTGGTATTGATCGGGAAATAGAATGGGCCGGCAATGATGCTGGTATCACTGGCATAAAATCCAAATGATGCCGCTGAACCTGCACCAATAAGCCCACCAAGGACCCTGATTTTAGTATTCGACACTGCCCCGACAATCGCTGTAATGCTGGCAACATTACAACTGAAAACCACTGATTTAGGTACTTTTCCGTTCAATGTTTCCGGATGCAGGAGATCTCCCGGCGTAAATGTTCTTCCCATGGCGATCCCCCTTTTAAGGCTCTATAGTGATAAGAACACCTTCAACGAGATCTGAAGCGCCTAAATTCCCTGTAAGGGATACCTTCACTGAATTTGTCCCAATAGTCAAAACTGGGGCAATTGTTACAGATCCAGCGGACCCGGTAGAAGCAAAAGTGAACTTCTTAATATACTGGCCGAGCACTTTAGCTCCTGCCGTGATAGCGACCGTGTAGGTTTTGCTTGCCGCTGAGGTTGCTCCTACTGCATCTGCCGCAATGCTGTACGTATAGGACCCATATTTGAGTCCATTCACGTTTATTGCCGATGCCTGAATTGCCGCTGCAGAGACTGCCGAATTTGCTATCTTCGCTGCTGTGATTGCCGATGCTGCTAAAGCTGCAGTAGGAATGATACCGGCATTAACCTGTGTATCACCCTGTAATAGTTTTTTCAATGCGTTGAGCATGATGATCCTCCTTAAGTGCCAAATTCTCGGGGTCTCGCTGACATATTGCGCGGCCACGATTTCCTGCGTCTTTCTTCCAGTGCTGATGGCAATGGCCCTATTTTGGCCGTAAAATCACTTTCAAATTTATCGGACAAATCCTTATCGTAGGTGTCCGCATCATGCTTCAGATATGCCACGTGCGCTCCCCACATGAGGAGTTCATCGTCATAACCTTGAACTTCCGGGGATATTGTCCCAGACATCGTGAGGCTATTAAGCGGCAACCTTGCGACAAGAATACTTGCGACATCTGCCGATTGGGGGATAGGCCATAATGTTAATTCCCCTGGCTTCTCTGTGAGATATCCTTCGGGAGTTCCATAAACACTCCACCAACCGGGATATAATGCGTTGAGTTCATCGCGCGTCTTTTGCAGAAGGGGGATTTCTGTACTTCCTATCCGTATACCTTTTACCTGCAAAACCTTCGAGTGAAGCACGTAACTGGCCTGGCTGACATTTATACTGAGATTACAGATCGAGGCCGTATCCCCATCAACAAGGATGTACGTCCTTCTGGCTACTTGCTCCTCTCCTTTACCGATGGCTCTGACGAGATAACTATCCCCCCAGCCATAAGGCTGTATTTCATCATCGAGGAGTTCCCTCAACATCGCAAGGAGTTCAAGAGTCGTTGCCATTCTCTGGTTTTTCCGCCTGCAGTTTTCTCAGCTTATCTTTGAGTATGGGGAGATTGATACGTTCTTTAACCATGACCCAGTGAAACCTTGGGACTTCCCTAGCCACAGACTCACCATTAACATACTCAAATCTCGTTTCCACTGTATGCCTCAAGACGTTGACAAAAGGTCGGGCAACATCACACTCTACTTCTCTCGGGATGTCAATTCTGAACCCATTTACCGACACGGAAATAGGTTCTGCTCCTCCGGGTCCTTCCTGCTGATACACTCTGATTCGATCCCGGATCCAACCATATTCCTGATCAGGATGAGTAAACTTCGGGTATATTCCTATCTGGTCGTCTGGTGGAAGGCCACTTATCATGTCGCCTATTCTTGATCTTGGCATATAGCCCCCTTAAATAAAGATAGAAGGGGAGACAAGCTCCCCCTCGTGTTACACGTTGATAATGACCCCCTGCGGGACCATGAAACAATCCGTAAGGACGTTATTGGTCGATCCCACATTTGATCCAACTGCCCATGACGTTGTGGATGCGTTGGATATGAGCAAGGTGCCGATAATGCACTGACTTGCCGGTGCGGTATTGCAAAATGCCGTAACATTGGCACTGCCGGCAGACACCTGATCTCCTGCCCAGAGGACCATGCTCCCATTCGATGTGAGACAAATAGCGTATAGTCTCGCCTTGTCAGATGCCACTGTAGACATTCCGACCGACCCTACTACGGGCGTAAAGCTATGAGGAGCTGATACAGTGGAATAGAAGACTCCTCCGATCGTATAGGCGAATCCGGAAACGGCATTTGAGGTTAGAGTTATATTGCCTGATGTGGTCCCGCTTGCGAGGCCTGCCTTCTGAAAGCACATATTCAGAAAACCGGCTATTACTTCCCGTTCCATTTGATGTTTAAAACCATCATTGATTGGTCGTATCATGCGCCACCTCCATTATAATGTAGCCGCTACTTCATAGCGGTACATCCAGTTATCATTCAGGATCACGGCGGTCTGCATGGTCTTCCATGAAATTGATCCTCTCTGCCCAAGTGGGTCAGAATGAGAAGGAGTCCCAGGGTTGACTACCATGGGAGTGATAGCAAATTTGCCTTTCAGGGCAACTATCCCGTAGGCATCCCGCGCAAAAATGAGGATCGGGTATACATCGCATGCGTCTCCCGCTGTTGATATTCTTGTGGTTCCCGCTCCTGTTGCTGACCCGCCGTCTGCCCAGCTCGTAAAAATAGTGCTGGTGAGATACCGGATATCTTCACAGGATCCAACTTCTGTTTCGAATCTGGGGATGGAGCCATAATCCTTGACATCAATGAACCCGGTCAATCCCCTGATGTCTGTTTTGAGGTCAACGTGGCAAACACCGATAAATCCGGGAGCCACATTTTCCGTGTTGAAAGACGGGGTAGATCTTACTATTGTAGTGATATGCCCTGCTTCCTGTCTCTCAAGGGCCCGAACTATAGACCTCTGATCTGCTCGTGCCATGACTGCCGTTACGTCTGTTCTTGCGGCCACATTGTTTGCGTAATATACGCTTGTTCCGGCTTTCAGGATATTGTAACGGATGACTTCGACAGTTTTTGCGGCCTGCTCTCCCAGGATCTCTTCGGCTTGCTGCAGGATGGGATCTTCGTGGGTATCGACAACAACATCGGTGATTTCAACGAGATCGCCATACTGATACAACGTGCAGGAGATGTCCTCATAGGTGAGCTTTTTGCTGGGCGGTGTTACGCCTTCGGTTAAGGCCGTGGTTGCTACGGAGAGGGATTTATACCGTCTCCATTTGATTGACTGAGTTTTGTTGGCCGGCAAAGTCTTTGGTTGGCCGAATTTCTCCAAACAAAGATATGGCAGGGCCCTCTTTAACAATTCAACCGCTACATAAGCTGCAGTTCGCGGAGTTATGTCGCCATATGTGGTTGTAGCCATAATTTCCTCCTATCAGTGTTTCGAAGAAGCTATCTTATCGAAAGTCCCTTCGAAATCTTCTTGGTCTGTGACTTCTTGTTGCAAATGAACGGGTCGATCCTTGCTTTTCACAACGCTAAGGTTATCGATTTTTTCTTTAACCTTTTTCTTAGCATTGGCTTTTGCGGGATCTTCCTCTTCCACTTTTTTCTCGACTTGTTTTACCAAGCCTCTATCCTTTTTGTAACTATCGAGCAGGTCTGCGACATCCTCGGCTTCACCGTTCTTATAAGTTTCCATCATGGCTTTCTGAAGGTACTTTGGTTTTTCTTTAATCCACACTTCAACATCTTCACTTTCTCGAAGATTGTCAAAGTCTTGATGGCGCAACCGTACAGATGAAGCATGCTCTTTTTCAATCTGTTTGACGGTTGCATTAAGATAGGGTGTCAATTTGTCGATGAGCGTTTTGAAGGATTGGTTCGTGTAGGCCACAATACGTTTGCCAACAATGGTAGCGATTGTGTTTGCGTACTTGGCATTGGTATCCATCGATTCTGCGAACTCAATGAGTTCCTTCTTCAACTCAGGGTCCGTGACATCTTTTTCAAGGTCTTCGAAGAGAACGCTGGCATCAAACTCTTTTGTCTCCTCGGTAGCCTTTTCCTGCTCTTTTTCTTTTACTTCTTTTTTTGGTTCTTCTTTGGCCTTTTCTTTGGGCGGCGCCTTCGCAGGTGGTTCCTCTTCCTTATGTTCTGTCTCCTGCTGCGTCTTTTCTTCAGACTTAGCCTCGGTCTTGGCCTTGTCCTCTATTGTCTCCTCCTCGGTAAGAGGTTTTTTCTCTTCCTCGGTGGTTTTTTCTTCCTTTTTAAGATCTTCTTTTTCTTCGGTTTCTTCGGGTGGTTTCTCTTCTGTTTCTTCTTTCTTATCTGCTATTTCAGCAAAACTTTGTTCAAAGATCTGATCTGGGGTTAATTCTTTCTCTTCTTCCTTGGTTTCCTTCTTTGACAGATCTTCTTTGTTTTCTTCGGTCGCTTCTTTTTTCTCTTCCTCTTTAATCGGCATATAACCTCCAGAATAAAATAAAGCCCACCAGTCATGAGAGTTTGGCACTCTCGCAACCGATGGGCTTTTGTAAGCGTCTCGATCTTCCCCTATGAGCTTTTACCTGCCGTGGTTAATCACAGGGGGTACTTAAAGTTGTGGTTCTAATCAGTACATGGTTTTGGTCTCCTACCCTTTTGCATGTCTTTCTCCTAATAATTTTGTGAGTTCTGCTACGGAGTATTTTAAACATCTGACGATGACCCTTATCAGGGTTTTCATCTCTTCGCTCATGTATATATCATTATTGGATAATTGAGGTTATGTCAAGGATTATCTTTTTTCTCGTACTTTCTGCATCCTTCACAGGAAAACTTTGGTTTGTTTTGGAAGGCCGCATCATCGAGACATTCATCGTATTTTATACAGTCTCTGAGCCTGAGAGGATACGGGTCTTTTATCGGTATGTTTTTATCCATTGGCTTTTACCATTTCCCTTAATTCTTCTACTGTTAGCCATTTGGTATTGTTTCCAGAGGAGTATTCAAAATCATCAGGGACTCTATATATGGAGTCTGCAGGCAGAAGGCCAATGTAGGTTTCATCCCCCCTTATCCATTCATCTGGCAATATTACAAAATAGTTATAAAGTTCCATTGTTTTTCTGGAGTCATCTTTTGAAATCATAACCTCGTGTATCTTTTCCCCAGATCTTATCCCCATCGTAAACAGAGGATAATTATTTCCTCCTATCGCTCGAGCGAGATCCACTATTTTCATTGATGGTATTTTTGGAACAAAGATTTCTCCTCCCGACATTCTCTCAAACTTATCCATAACGAATTGTACCGCTTCAGGAATTGTTATCCAGAACCTTGTCATGCGCTTATCGGTGATAGGGATTGGTTTCCCTTCCTTTACAAGTTGCTGAAAGTATGGGATAACACTCCCCCGGGAAGACATGACGTTTCCATATCTGACAACCGAGAACTTAGTTTCGTGATCTCCAGAATACACGTTTGCCGCGACAAAGAGTTTGTCAGAGCAAAGCTTCGTGGCGCCATAGAGATTTATCGGGTTGCAGGCCTTATCAGACGATAAAGCAATGACCTTTTTCACTTTCCGGTCTATCGCGCACTCAATGACATTCTGAGCACCAATCACATTCGTCCGGATAGCTTCAAAAGGGTTGTACTCGCAGGTAGGAACCTGCTTCATTGCCGCTGCGTGAATAACGAAATCTACTCCTTGGAATGCTCTCCAGAGACGATCCTTGTCGCGGACATCCCCTATAAAATATCTTATGGGGATAACTCCGTTATCAGGCCATTTCTCTTGCATAAGGTACTGCTTCATCTCCCCTCTGGAAAAGACGATTATCTTTTTTGGCTTGCAATTTGTGAGGAGATATTTTACCGCTTCGTTTCCAAAACTGCCACTGCCGCCCGTCAAAAGTATGGTTTTCCCGTCAAACATGCTTTTCCTCCTGGAATAGCGGTAGATTATTTATTGGTTGTTGTTCTATCTGAGCTGGTTTATCTTTTTTCTGTTTCGTACGTTGTATCTTAAAGATTGCCTTGATGCCTAATATTCTCATGATTCTCCGCAAAACATGAAGATGGCTTCTCCCATACCGTCCACAAACTTTACATCGTTTCATAGTTGTAAGGCCTCCTTCAGTTCTTCGGGGGTAATGGCAAATGGACCAGCATCGGGGTTAGTATCGTCATGTTTAAGAACAAAGTGTTTTTCCCATATCTCCGGTCTCCATTTCTTTAAAAGTTCGAGACCAACGGTATGATCAGAAACATATGCGTATCCTAACAAGGCGTCTCCGTAATCTTCTATTTTTGCTGGATATTCTGGAATACAAAGCAACTCCGTTATCAGCGCTTCCGCAATTACCGGCTGTGTCACCATATCCATTGCTTTCAAGAGAGTTGGTTTGTAACTCACATAGACGCTGGTTCTTCTCGGTATCTCCCCAATCAACCAGTACAGTTCTGGCCGGCAAGCGATCTTGATAAATGGGAGATCCCTGAACGACAACAAGAATTTGAGGCTTTCAAGATCGAACACGCTGGCGGTGACTTTGTATCCGTGGTTATTCCCATATTCCCATAAAGCCACAAATACATTTTTCTTGAGATGTTCATTCGGTGGTTGATCACGGAAAAGTTGGGCTTTCAGAATAATCTCGTGCTTCCCGTTATCTACCTTGGAGATTTCGTCAACCACTCTTTTTGCAACTTCAAAACTTGTTATTGTATTTCCCGAACCTACGTCAAGAACGATCTGCATAGCCACCCTCCTGATAATTAATTATTAATTGATCTTTTTGTATGTTTATTTTCAGAGTACCTACAGCCTCCAGTATTTCTTCTAAACCAAAAAGGTGTTTTTTCTTGTAGCAATAAGCATAGATTTCTTTCGCCAGTTTGTAATCCTGATAGGTATCGATACTGAATCGAAAACTTTGATGGAATTTGCTGTCACTTGGGAGATTAATGCGGATCAATTGGCTATTTTCCTTGATCCATGTAGTTACGTGTTCTCTATGACGTTGACCTCTGGCATGCCTATCTGCCAATTTAAGAACATGGGAATTGAATATTTCAACATCCATACCATCAGGATAGGCTGTGGGGATCATACGGGAAGCACAATAGTCCATGGTTTCAGGCTGAAAATAATAATCAACGGTGGCCTTGATTATCTTGGGGTCTATCATCGAACAATCCGCGGTGATCCTGACGATGTGATCTGCCTCGTATCTTGCCGCGCAATGAGCAAATCTGTCGAGGACATCGTTCTCAGACCCGCAAAAGCAAGGAACGTTCATATTTGAGCAAATCCTGAGTATTCTCATGTCCTCAAGAGATGTTGTTGTGGCAACAATGACCTGCCCTACTTTTGCGGCCTGGCATCGTTCGATGACACGTTCAAGGACGGTTTTGCCTTCGAGGTCAAAAAGTACCTTACCGGGGAGACGACCACTGCCAGTACGTGCCTGAATAACCACTATTGTCTTTGACATTTTACACCCTCCTCGGTATAGACAAGATTCAATCTTGGAGCCGTTATTACCTGTTCGAGTTGTTCTGGCGTGTCCGCTCCGATAACCACATAATCGAAACAATCAGGGACATCGAGACACCATTGCCAGAATGGAGCACCTGCAATGTCTGGCATTTTGAAGGCCTCACCTTTGATGAATATCGACCGGGCTACTGTGGCAAGACCATATTGATGAGCTCGTTCTGCCTGCCATTCGCTGTCACGATCTATAATATTCCAAGGAAACTGGATCGAACTTATCCCGTTTTTGTGAAAAGCATCAATCCAATCTACTCCATGATAAATGGAAATACCGTCAATCTGAATCTTAACTTCATCGAGTTCTTCCCAGTTATGCCAAAGAAAATTATAAGGGATAAAGCCGAGAATCTTTTTGGATTCTTCATAATCCTCTGCCGATCTCCCTTTAGTCCAGACCCTGAATTTATGGCCTGTCTTCTGGATATATTCACCGATCATGTTCTCGCTCAAGCCATAACTTCGCGCGGTATCGAGATCACGAATACCGAGATCCCATGCCTTGTCAAGGATAGATATTGCGAGTTGTTGGCCTACCATTAGGTCTTTATACATATTGCCGAAGTTTGCGGTTCCTAATATCCAGCGCATTTTATCTCCTTTCCTTTAGGTAAATATTTATTAATTTCTTCCACCGCTTCAGGCACCTGTTCTATTTCCTCTATGCTCATTGATAGCCCATAATCTTCCAAAGTCTGAGGATTAGTTAATCTTTGCCATTTTTCTGCTGGAGTCATAACTTTATCTCCTTTACCATTAAATTGTATATCGGTTCTTCAGGTTTTACTCCAATCATATCGAGAAACTTGCCAATGTCTGAAACCAATTTCATTGTCCTGTAATCAGGATCTTTAGGTTGGATATATTTCATCGCTGCCCGGATCCCTTTCATAATGTTTACGGGTTCAATACCGACTTCCAGACAAAGTGCTGCGGCTCCTATAAGCCGATCATCTTTAGCAAGTTTTCGTAAAGGTTCCCGGGCAACACGCGCAATAGGGTCATGGAGCAACTTATTGGAAAACCTGCGGAGTTCCTTTGTCGAGTATTCTTCGGCAAATATGGGATCTATCCCATATCGAGCAACGATCATTCTACGCATTTCTTCCATCGCCCCGGTAACAATCTCTTTTATCTCAGGAATTGCCATGGCATCAGACAGGAGAAAACACCTTTTCTGATATCCAAGGTAAGCCGCGATGCAGTGAGGAGTATTGTGAATATAGAGCTTTGCCTTCCATTCCCGGTACATACCTTTTTTGTCGAGGTAGACCGCATTGCCTCCAAGGGTCCACATTGGATATTCAATGTAACAAACTCCATCTTCCGTGACTATGGCTATGGGGTCGATGTCTGTGAGTTTCTTTGGCGCCATATTCGAAGCGATTACGTCTGGTATTGCGAAATAGATATTCTGGTTCCCTGTGAGATTGGTCATAATCTGAGGTAATCGCGAATCGTTCTCACAGCAGATAATTGGGACTGTGGTATCTTTGAACATCTCTACAAGGGTCATAAAGTTACGAGGACCGACTGCCGTGATAACTGCATCGAATTCAGCCGGAGGAGCATCCTGGCACTGTATTCTCTGCAGAACATATCCCCCTGATTTGGTCATATAGGTGGTTCCTCCGGGACGCTTCAAGCGATTGACGAGATATTGGTTGATGTCGATATACCAGTAAAGGAATTGCTCAGGAGGGAAGACCCATGGTAGAAATGCTCGTCCTACAGCTCCTGCTCCCACAATTAGCAATTTCTTCATTTTATCTCCTTCACTATTTTTGGTAATTCAGTTATATCGCCAATCACATAATCAGCTTCCCATTGGAAGCCCGGTTTGCCATAACCATATGTTGCGGCCACGGTTTTTACTCCTGTGGCCTTTCCACATTTTATGTCCGTCTCGGTATCACCGACAAGGATAGCCTCTTCAGGTTTGATATGGAGTTTTTTCAGGATGTACAGGCATGGCATTGGAGAAGGTTTCTTTTCTGGCAGACTATCTCCTCCCACCACAATCTCCATTGGCAACCAAAGATAGAAGTGGCGAAGGATTCTTCTGGTAAAATCAACAGATTTGTTTGATATTACCGCCATTTTGTGATATTTCAGGAGAGGGCCTATAGCTCTGAAAACTCCCGGATAAAGTTTTGTAAAATCGTACATGTGCTCCTCATAATATTCGAGATATCTATTCAAGCAAACAGATTGGTCAAATCTGCCTTTTGGTGCATCTGGATATTTTTTAATCGCTTTTTCAATAAGAACATCTGCACCTTCGCCTATCATTTTTGAAACTTCAAAAGTACTGAGTCCATATCCTTGTTTAAAATTTAAAGCGTGAGTTACAGCAATCGTAATGTCCTTCAACGTATTGACGAGAGTTCCATCGAGGTCGAAAATAATGAGTTTTATCATTAGAAGTCCACCTTTATTGCCTTTTTTGCCTTTCTCATTGCGTCTCTGGCTTCCGATTCAGTATTCCCAGAAGTGATAATAAAGTTGGTTCTTGATGCCGAATCAATGTATGGCTGAATTGTATCCCCAATAGTTGACCTCCAGAAGATATGCTCCACTCCCGGGATGTTTTTTGCTTTAACATCGTCTATATCTTTAATCTTCTTCCCCGGTTCAAACCACATTGATTCGGAAATGGCGACCTTGTGTTTTGTATCTTCGAACAGTTCATCGGGGACATTTTGTCGAAGTGCTGTAAGGACCGCGGCCTTTACAATATTTTTTCCCGTTGCGGCCGGGACAAGATGTGTGCAGTCAAACCCTCCTGAAAGCCTTGTCGTCATTTCGATGATCCTTGGGCCTTTGTTCGTGAGAATCATGTCGTACTTTGCGGCGCCGTGTTCAATCCCGAAATCCCTGGCCACCTGCTCGGCATATTGGAACATTTTCCTTTGTACCCATGGAGAGAGCGAAGATGGATGCCTGAGCCCCACTTCTACCCGGTTTCCGTTCATGGTCTCAAAATACCTATCAGTGATAAAGCAGGGATGGAAAGTGCCATCAGAGCCGAAAAGGGTTTCAATGGTACATTCATGGCCTACCCACATTTGCTCCATGAGACAGACTCCGCTTTTGGAAGCCCCTATCGCCTTAATAATAGCATCCCCAAACTGTTTCAATGTGGCCCCATGTTGCAAGATAGTGTTACCTCTGCCTGCACTGTTGTCAGTATTCTTAAAAATTACCGGGCCTTGGCAAGACATATCAAAAAACTTGCGGTAATAATCTGCAACATCAAAACCTGAATCTTCAGTGATCATTTCGAACTCAGGCACTTCATGACCCATGAGTGCCATTGCCGATCTGAATTTGTGCTTCTTGTGAATCACCGTGGCCACTTCTACCGATGCTCCTCTATTCTTTAAGCCAAGGGCTTCATTCAGGGCAGAATTGGTTACTGAAGCATCGATAGCGGCGGCGAGGACACCATCGATTTTCATGTCTCTTTTAATACAGAAATTGGCACCCTTTATGGTGGCCTCAACATCGAATATGTCTGCCGGTATGAAATAATCAGCATGGTTGCTGCAAACACAATATGGGTTCCTGTCGCTGACGATTATTTTGTAGCCGAGATCCCGAGCCTCTTTGATAAAGGGCAGTTGCAGGATGCCACCTCCAACTATCCAGAAGTATTTGTCCATAATTATTGCCTCCTTATTTATCTTTTAAATCGTCCAATATTTCTCTTGCCAGTCTTGCTCGTTCTGGATCATTCCATAGCATAAATGGGCTTTCCTCCCGCTTACATATTTTGGCTATCATGCGCTTAACGTATTTAATAAATGCTTTCACACTTGCCCCCTTTCCTTCTTGAATTCAAGGTGTTTCTTGGTATACCCTTCAATATCCGCTATTTCTTCCCAGTGCCGATATTCTTTGGCGAGTCCCAGTTCGCAAGATACTTTCCACAAGTTTGGAGTATTCATCACGATAGGGCTACCGCACATGAGATATCCTTCAAGCTGGGCCCTTGCCCTCTGTATCACAGTAAAGTCTTCGGTTCCAAACTCCGGATACCATGGAAATTCGTCATAGCGCCGGCCATATGCCTTCGGGATGTACCCATCTTCAATCACTCCTTGTTTCAGGAGCCAATTATAGGCGTTCGTATTTCTGAAGGGAGCGAACTGGAACCAGTGGACAATCTTTGGACCTTCAACATCGAGTACCCATTTTAACGAAACTTGATGCCTTTCTGGATTATCATGAGGGAGACCTACGATCATGTTGAGCCATGGAGTTATTCCTGCGCTCTGGATTGCAGTAATTGCTTTCCGTATGTCTTCGAGGGTCTCCCCTTTGCCGATATAGTTGAAAACTTCAGGAGATGCAGATTCCACGCCTATTGGGAGTTCTTCGACTTTGCACATTTTCATGATCGAAAGGAGTTCTGAATCGATCTGATCTGCGCGGACGTTCATAATTTTGAGTTCATATTTATCGGGATATCCATTCACAAACCAGCTCATCAGGAAATGTTTGGCATGGTCGAGGTCTGCAGAGAAACAATCATCAACGAGATATACCCGTTTAAGTTTAGGGAATTGTTTCAGCCCTTTGACTTCTTCCCAGAAATCTTTATCCAATTCTCTCTTTCTCCAGCCTCTATGGATCTTTCCTCCCATACAGAAATTACATAGATTCGTACATCCCCGGGAAGTATAAAGAGGATATCCGAGGATGTCTTCCTTACCGATCATTCCGGAAAAGTCTGGGGATTCAAATTTAGGCGCCCGGCCAATCCTGGCAACGTTTCTCTTAAAACCATATTTGCCGATTATCGTTCTTTTTATTTGATTGTCTACCTCACCGACAACGATCTGGTCTATCCTTTCGTCTTGGTCTAAGATGTCCCAATAACCATAAGCATGAGGACCACCAAGTAAGATCACTTTATTCTGAGCTTTGGCAAGGTCAATCACCCACTGGGTTTCCTCAAGATCCCATTCCTGAGAGGTGAGAGACAGGCAGAGAATATCAGCCTTCGTGATCAATTCTGTAATCTGGTAATCCTCGATCTTCTTGAAATGGCCATCATAGATGGTGACATCATAATCCTGTTTTGCTAATTCTTTGGCTAATATTCCAATGCCGAGATGTGGTAAATCCCCACCACTTCCATCTGAAAGGCCTGGCTTATAAATAAGGGTTTTCATATTTCCCACTCCTGAATAACACTATTTTTTAACATGGTTTCCCTCGGTTTGAACAGTTGCCGGATTACTTCGACATGGATTTTTCTTGTCGGATCAGTGGAAAATGGGGTTTCAGATCTCCATGTTTTGATGCCGATCCTTATGGATTGCTCTCGTAGCATTTTAAGAAAAATGAGCCATTCCATTGTATATTGGAGAAGATCTCTCTTCTTGACGGGGTCAATAAGGAATGATATTTCAGCATTGGAGTCTTCCCATTTTATGTGTACGAAGCCACCATAGCCGATAGGCTTCGTCCCATCAGTAAACATATATAAATCCCTGGATGGAAGAGCTAACTTTTTTTCTTCCTCATATTCTTTTATGTACTCATTTTGCTCGTCAAGAGTAATGACGTGACCTTGCCTGAGAATATCAATCTGAGCATTTCTCCATTTCCTTATGAGTTCCCATTCGTGCGCCCATGTAACTTTTTCGAGATAATAATTCATTATATGCTTCTCCTTTTAGTTAAGTGCCAACCGTGGCATCTTGCACACCAGTAAACCCTCAATCCCTGAACCTCTTTGAGCCTTTTAAATAAGGCTTTATAGGCAATTTTCATGGATTTATAGGTGTTTTTTCTGCAAAGTTTCATGCCCTTATCACCGGGGGGGCTATGGGATCACCATCAAGAAATCCCTCTAAGATAGATCCGCTTTCCTTTGCATATCTAATGAATTCAAAAGCATCATGTACTGCCCCTATTGTTTTATACACGTCCTCATTTGAGTGTGTCCAACATGGGAACATAGGAATCCCGAAAAGTATTCCTTTTTTGAGTGTTTTCTGTAGGAAGAGACTATAAGCTATTCTGTCAGGCTTCCCAGCCTCGTCCAGTATTTCAAGGACTGATCGCACAGGATTGCCCTTAAGATTAATCCTCAATCCGAATCGTTCTGCTGCCGTTAAAATGCCCTCCCGTAGTCGTGTCCCCTTTATCCATAACTGCGGTATCACATTTTCTCTCTGCACGATCTCAATGGTTTTAAGTGCGGCCGCTATCGCCACGGTATCACCTGAGAAAGTATTGGAGAAAAAGACTCCTTCGGTCAAGGTCTTCATGTATTCTCTTTTGCCCATCAGGACAGAGATAGGGAGACCGTTTCCCATGGCTTTCCCCATCGTGCACAGATCTGGGATGACATTGTAGAGTTCTTGGGCTCCTCCGAGAGCATAACGAAAACCTGTTACAATTTCGTCAAGGATGAAGAGGGCACCATAATTATTTGCTCTATATTTAGCATATCGTAAAAAATTACCTTCTCCAATCACATCACAAGGTTCTTCCAGCCCTTGTTCCATGATAACAGCGGCGCAATCATATTTGTCGAGTATTTCCAACAAACTTATGGGGTTGTTATATTCAAAAGGATGGACTAACCCATCAGGAATAATCCCCCGAGTTAGTCCACCAGTTTGAGCGCACCAGTCATGGCTTCCGTGATAGCCCGGGATACACATGGCGATATGTTTTCTGCCTGTAACGGCCCTTGCTATCCTGACGGCCGCTTCCGTGACATCGCTGCCATTCTTTGCAAATCTCACCATTTCCGCACAGGGAATAATCTCAACGAGTTTTTCGGCAAGATCTACTTCAGATTTATGGGGTAGGGTAAAGATTGGGCCATAAGCATAGGGCTTAGGTAAATCTTTCCAAGGTGTCAATTCACCTATGCTATATCCTAACAAAATGGCCCCGAGAGCCATTGGCCAGTCAATATACATATTCCCATCTACATCCCAAACATGAGCGTTTTTTCCATGGGAAAGGAATTTAGGGGTTACTCCGTTTACAAAACGGTCGGCGCCTTTGCTTAAAGTCTGTGTTGCTCCGGGAATTACTTTAATTGCTCGAGCATAAAGTTCTTCAGATGTCTTCAGATTCATTCTAAATCTCCTTTAACGTTGTGTCGTCAAGTGAGGTTTAGCCTTTTTGAGTCGTCTTTCGGGGGGGGTTCCTTAAGGATATAGTTTTGCAATTCCTTAAGAATAGCGATTTTTCCTTGGTTTAGAACCACTTCAGAAGGTTCGGCTTCATCATTCAATGCCCGAACCTCTTCAATAAGTCCTTCTATGATTTTTAGCAGAGATCGGGAGAAATTGCAAGCATTATCTGCAAAAAGATTTGCTCTAAGTTGCAATTTCTCCTTTCTGTCCATCATTTTGAAGCCTTAGATGGCGTCTTTTTTTCTGGTTTTACCTTTTCTTTCGGTTTTTCCTCTGATTTTTTCACGGTTTGGTACGTTTTTGCATGGGTAAGGTTAAGGTCTGCCTCGGTCTTCCTATCTTGTCTGTCAATGTCCTTAAGTTTGCTGGCAATGTCGATCGCCTGGCTCTGGTGTTCAAGTTTTTGCTTGATAGGATCGACAGATTCAGTCCCTTTAGCCGGTTCTTCGTTAGTTTTTTTGGCTTTTGTCACCAAATTAAGTGCCATTCCCCTCGTTTTGTCGATATCCGCTTCTGCTTGTTTGTATGCAAGCTCTCTTGCTCTCTGATCAACCATACTCTGCCTGATTTCCTGAGCTTTTTCCTCGCTATTGAGTGTAATATCGAGATCATTCGCCTTGATTCTCTCTTCAAGGAACTTCCTTCTGGGGATATATGGCCAATCTTCGGGGGTAATCGTTGTGGCAAACTGGTTGAGTGCCTGCATCCTGACTTCTTTTGTCACCAGAGAAGAAGATCCTCGAGCTCGGACTTTGTAATCACCCTTGATTTCCGGTTTGTCACTGAATTCCATGTTCCAGGCATAAAGTGCCTTTATGACGGATTCCTGGTGCTCATCGAAATTCCGGACAATATCGCGCACAGTCAAAGTCATACTCGACATTCTCATGGAAACACCGGTCGAAGTTTCGTTCGACATTGCGTTAGGGTCAGAGATAAACCATGTGGGCAGGGTAGATTCGATATCACCGAATTTTATGAATTGATCAATAATATTGATATATTCCGGGATGTGGCTTTCAATATTCAAGATTCTTATTGCGGGGTATTGGGCATCCACTCCCCTGCCCTCCCGTACCCAGACCTTCATCGGGTGGATATCGTTGACATCCTCATTTATAACAAGGGTTGCGTTTACTTCGAATTGGGGGCCGCTACAGATCGCAGCATTATTAAGCATCATCCTCGATGCAGCCGCTACCGTGAGAGCACTATGTCTCGTCACTCGCGGGAGACCTTCACCAAAGATACTCGTTTCGTCCTTATCAAAGTAAAAGACGTGATAAATAATATCTTTTATCTTCATGTCGTTTCTGATGGCCTTTATGACATTATTCCCCAGTATCCAGACCGTTGCCGGCAGTTCTTCCTCAAGCAATTCTTCGGCAATCTCAGATCCCGAAGCCTGCAATTCCTTTCCGGAAACATATCCCCAATACTCAAGGATTTCATATTTTCTGAAGACGCTCTTCTGTGTGCCGGTACCTTCAGGAGTCTCAAAGGCATTTTTGGGCGCCAAGGCCTCGTCAAGTTTTTCAAGGTCCATCTCAAATTGTTTTTTGGTGGCATCCCCGTTTGGATGGTCAATGAGATATTGCCTGATAATTTCGTTCCTAAACCCCTTGCGTTTCAGTAGTTTCCGGACATCATGTTTCGACATTATATGCCGTTCAAAACATCCCTCCATCTGCTCCGGATCCGTCACATTCATGTCCGGGTACCAGTTCCATATCTTAATGTTCTGAAAATATGGAGAGGTCTTTTCTGTTTCTTTCGAGATAACATCGTCTTCAGTTGCTTCATAGACAGTTACATAATACTGGATAGGGAGAGGACCCTTAACTACTCCGGTACCCAATATTACTCCAGACTTCAGGGTGGGTTTCCCCACTCTCATGGAATAATCCATTTCCGAAAGCTGGTCTTCCATCTCTACCGCCATATCCTGGCAGGAAGATTCTGCGTATTCTTTTATTCCCTGTTTTATCTGTTTGGGGGTTGGCAGAACGATCGCCCCGGTCTCTGGATTTTGAGTGACAAGGGCCTTGGTAATTTCTTTTACCGTTTCGATAGGGACTTTTGGAACAGGGGTAGGTTCGATCTCCCAGTTCTTGTCCTTATCGGGGAAAAGCATTTCATGGAGGCGGGAAAGAACGGTGTTGTCCCGGGATCTCGTTATTTTTGGGTAGACCTTGGAGGCGTTTGGTGGGATAAGAGCCAGAGTCTTTGGGTCATAAATACCCTTATGCTGTCTCAGGTTTTCCAGCCATTCTGTTTCTTTTGGCCTTCTCAGCCTTTCGTTTTCCGAGAATTGGGCTCTTAGCCTTCGGGCAAATTCCTGCAGATCTGCATCTTCTTTCGTATCCGCGGGTGGGTTCCCCTCAACAATATCCTTGAATGTTTCTTCGAATTTCTTTTCAGATTCTTCTTTGGGTGCTCCTTTAGCGACAACGGCCATTTTATCCCCCCTTCCTGCCCATTCCCTTTTTGGCTTCCGGGACATTGGCATAGAGCGCAGCCATATATTTTTTCACTGAGCCCTTCGTGGTGCCCACTTTTTTACCGCGGGATCCATCTGGGTTCTTTTTATAAACTGATTTTCCGCTGGATATATAAGGCATGGTTAATCCTCCTTCTTTTCCGATGCTTCCTTGAAAGCCTCTTCGAACTTGTCAGAGGAAACTACTTCGAGATGGGTTATTTGAAGATCTATGCTTTCTCGTTTATCAGCCTCATCTTCATTAGACCCAAGTCTTTTTATTTTTGCTTTGGCTTTAATAACGACATCTTCTCCAACCTTAAAATCTTTAGCCGAAACCCCGAGCTTTTCCAAAACTTCATCATTTAAATCAAGGGACAATCCCCACGGATATTTTGGACCATTGCTTTCTGGCCCCATAAATGAGTCTCTTTCTTTTTTTACTTCTTTCTTACTCAATTTCATATCTACAAGTGCCATGGTTTCCTCCTTCTATTCAATGAGACAGGCAGGTTCTGTCTCATATCCTTTCTATGGTTTTGCCGTTATCGTTGAGTAAATATATTTCTCCGTTAGCGTGAATGAGTTGCCATGCGGTAGAGTTTTCGACACATAGCATAATGTATTTCATAACCGATCTTGTTTCGTCTTCTTTTGGTTCTTGACCCGCATAGATATCATAATATGTTGTTAAGTTGGTATCTCCGGGGTTTTTAAATGACCAATTAAATTCCTTTACACCGTCGTAAAATGCCCACCCTTGATTTGTCTCGATTTTTACTATCATACTGCCTCCTGTCTGTTTATTTTCCCTGCCTGTCTCATTTTTAATATCCGCCAATCTGATCAGCGGCTCTATGTTTTGGCGCAATTCTCAGTTTTTGCCTGATTTGTTCCCTTCGGTCAACTTTATCTTTATCATTCAAAATAAACATACAACCGTATTGAAGTGCATCCTGTGGATGGGACCAATAGTTCTTTGCCGGCTCTTGGAAGAAAGTATTCTCCATCCCAGGGATCCTTTTCCTGTGATATCCTCCGTTAAAGCCCTTTCTGAGAATCTGGCAGGTGGGAGAAATAACGATGCCTGGCATACCGTCAACAAGTTTTGTAAGAAAGTGGTCTACTGCTGAAGTTCTTGCAACCAAAGAGTTTGTTGCTGCGGGGACGATATTGGTAAGGCCAATCTCCTTGGACCAGAGGACTTCATAACAGGTACTCTCGTCCGTAGGAGAACGTGATTTTCCTGTCGGGTCCCCTGATCCAATACATTGCATCCCCGCGTATTTTGTCGAAAGTAATGGTAAAAGCATGTCGAGAGAGAATCTTTTGATGCCCATTCCCTCACCAACGAGCTCGTCAAGGACAAGGAGTTGTCCTCTGGGAGTGATCTGTTTTATAACACATGTTGGGTTTAAAGCAAAGTCGAATCCTAATACAAGGGGTAGTCCCCGTATCGGATAGAGGGGTGAACCAGCAATGTGGAGAGTATCGTTGAACGACTCATAGATGAGTTTCCCATCAACTGTGAAACCGTATTGTCCATGAATGTAGACTCTGATGTACTGTTCTGACTTACCTTTCGCCAGTTCAATGTAATAGCCTCTTTTAAGATTCTGGATGTTCTCTGCCTGCGGACTAAGACCTGATGGTTGTTTAAAGATTTTCGCATTGTCTGGCCTCTTCTTTTCGAAATATGTGTACCACTCTGAGGTTTCGTCTGGCGGGTTAGAATCCATGATGATGCCGCACCAGTTACAACCTCCGTCCTTTTCCGCGGGATAACGACCAATCCTGCCGTCAAGGGCGTCAAAGATGACTTTTGAGACCTCCCGGTATTCATTAATCCACGCTCCTGTATATTCTGCAGACAAGAGGTCCCTGACCTGATCTGGTCTATCGAGGGCCCTGAAACACAATTCAATCTCTACCCCATCAAAGATGTTGATGAAATAGTCCCTTGTCGTCTGTTTCCACTCCCCGCAAATATCATCAGGGAACCAGCTCTTTACCGTCTTGATTGTGGTGTCGTCAAGTTCTTTCGCGGTGTTTCTGACGACAGCCCATCTCGATCGCCTGATCCCGTCTTGGGGGGACGGCTTCATCATGTGGGCCCGTCTCACTATTTCCATAATACAAGCTGTACTCTTCCCAGAACCGAAAGGACCGACAGCGGCCCTTATTCTTGTATCATCGAGTGCCATTCTTCTCAGGGTAGGAACATGGCCCCAATCATATTCTATTTTGAAAGGTTTGTTCATCGCTCTCCGTCGTAACCATAAGGGCCGCTGTCATCGGTCTCCTTGATGGCTTTTGCCTTTATCACAATCTCGCCGGCGTCACTTATAGAAATGTCAATGTTCATCGGTTTATCTTCTCTTTTCTTAATGAAAGCAATCCGGAAGCATCCCCACTTATCTTTGAAATATTCAACGGTTATAACATTATTGTCTGCAAGATAATCGATAATATTGGTAAAGAGTTCACTTTCCCGCTGGTCTATGCTCCATGGCATCGCTCCCAGAATATGAAGGTCCTCAACAACATATACCCCATTTGACTTCAAAGAGTTGAACAGGGTGCCAAACGATACCAATTGGTGTTCGGGGTAATGCGACCCGTCATCGATGATGATGTCAAAAGGACCGTGTGTTGCGGAGACATTTAGCAGGTCTTCCATGTCTCCTTGGTCTCCCTGTGTTATCCAGACTCGTTCGATGGCGAGCTTTCTATAATCATGGATATCCATTCCGACAATCTTTGCGTTTGGAAAAAAGTCTTTCCATGCACAAAGAGAAGGGACTTCGTGGCCATTTATGCTTATTCCAATTTCAAGAAGACAGAGTTCGCTGTCTTTCAATGGAAGGAAATATTTCTCGTACGCTTCTCCATAACAATGAAATTGGCCAGGAGGAGATCCTGTCGGCGCCTTATCGCCCTTATCGCTATGGTATTTTGTGAAGAGTTCGTCAAGCATGATTATTCATCAAACTTTTCAGCATCGTCTTTTATGTCCTCAAGCTTCTGGATTGTATAGGGTTTTTTCTGGTCTGTCGATATCCCTCCCAAGGTAAGAACATCAGCCACTACTGCAGGCCCGAGTTCAACAACATCCACCAAGGTGTTTACCAATCCCTTAAAAAATCCCATAGTTATAACCTCCTCACTGCCTTTCTATTATTTCCTCAAATTCTTCCCTACCGTCAAAGGAATGATGAATGATATGCTTATTCAGCCCGTAAGTGTTTACTGTTGGCTTGCAAAGACAGTTTTCTGAATTGATATCATGTTCGATAATATCGTTTGTCGGGACGGTATGGATTGTTTCAGGCATTAGTGCCCCAGCCTTTTCTTTTTTGCCATTATCTCATCAAATGCTTCCTCAAATTCCTCTGCCTCATTTTTTGGCTTTTTCCCATTCTCGGGCACCTTGTCGCTATCTATTTTTTCCCCTGATGCTAAATCCCAGCCCTTTTCTACTTTCTTGGTAAATTCAAACCATTGAGGCTTATTTCCCTTCCCATGACCGCGCGCATATTTAACGTTAATAACATGTTTTCCATCTTCATGGATAATTACATATGGGTTACTCGCAGCCCCAATGCAGTGGGTTCTACCTTCAGGATCGTGTTCATAATTATGAAAATACTGAAGAGGACCTGTATATTCTCTTTCTCCAGGTTTCATATTTTGTCTCCCTTTATTGTCATGGCATCGCAAAAACCGTACTTATGACGATCAATAATTTCATCTGGTATTTTCCCTTGTGCAAGAGAACGGATAATCAATTTTCTATAATCTACATTCACCTTTTCACTCATTGGAATTTGAGACAATAAAGCAATTGACTGCGGAGACAAATATGGAAGATAAACTTTAATATCTCCGGAAGCCTTGTTGAGCGGTAAAAGATGATCTGGATAAAGCCTCCTGAGATATTTGAAATACATGATTTCTGTGGGATTCTTTTGGTGGTCATAATATCCGCAAGTGAATTCATCTATGCCGTCTCCCGCAATAATTTGTGGAACTCCTTCCAGAGATAACAGTTGAAAGAATCTTCGTACAATAGCATCCCCCGGAAGATCTTCAGGAAGTTGATCACTTACAGAGCACTGCCAAATTTTATGGTGACTTATTTTTAACAGTTTGGTAATCATTGAAGAATATCTGTAATCTGGGTGATCAGAGGACTCGACAATGGTATAACATTCAATGTCTCGAGGATCGAATGTTTCTGCCATGTAGAAAAGGAGCAAAGATGAATCTACACCTCCGGATAGGGCGAGTGTCCTTATATTCAATTTTTTAATAGTGTTTTTAATGGTTGTCTCGATATGGCTCAATAGGATCGGTTGCCCAATGGTCTTCCAATTTTCAGGATAAACAATCATAAGTCAATGACCTTAATACCTCTTTTCCCAAATAGACCCCAACCATAACATACGATATAATAAACAAGCAACCGATCGAAAGAACTATCCAAAATAAAAAATTACTCAACTTGGTATCCTTCCTTATCATATAACATCCTCCATATTTAACGTCTTTTTTTCTACGATATATGCCATGCCTGAAGTTGTTATAAAGGCAACCACATCATCTTCTTTTAACCCGTGGTTATTTTTTAAAATATCAAGAACCTGGGTCATTACCTCTGGGGATTTAATATCATCTACACAGCCCATAAGATGATCATTATAAAAATGTTCGTGCCCCCAGTTAATGATTTTCATCAGATAACATCCTCCATCACGATTTCTGTTTCTTCTTCTCCTCTTTCGCTTTCTCCTTCGCTATGCGTATTTTGTCCTTCCGAGTCAACTTTTTTGGCCTCTTCACTGTTTGTCTCCTGTATCGAGTATTCATAATGGCTGGTATCCTGAATACCTTCCTCATTCAAATCGCTGCCAGGCTCAATAATCCCCAGCACATCTTTTCTCCCAATCTTCCCTTCCCCAATTTTCAGGCCTTTCTGATCATCTTCGAGACCCTTCATAATAAGAAGCAATCCGCGCTTCTCCTTCCCATTCTTCCCCAAACTCTTCTTTCCTTCATTCTCCTGTTTCTTCGTCTCCATTCTAAGCAGGGTCTGAAACACCTGATTTCTGACATTCTTATCTCTTCTGGCTCTTTTAAGCAGTGTCTTTTTCCCTCCGAGTTCATTATACACCCAGAGCAAATCCTGCATAAATCCGGAATTCTCTTCTAAGGAAGTTTCTTCTGCCGGAGCCTGCTCTTCAATTGTATCTTTAATCTCTTTGTGAGGAGGTCTTCCTCGCGGCTTTTTTTCTAAATCAACGGTTTCCGGTAAAACGGGGGTAAGCGCCTGCTTCTCTTTTTTCTTAACTCCTACGGACATACAATAACATTATTGTTAAACGAGCAATAAAGCAAGCTTTTTATTTTTTCTGAAAAAATTGGGGAGGTAACTTTATATATGAGATTTAAGAAAAAGATATGTGTCAAAAAAGTGACAGGTACCCTATTTATGGAGATTAAATATTTTTTCTAATTTTTGGGGGAGGGTTTACGGGGATTAAATATAAGAGGGGGTGCCTACATGGAGAGAGGGGAGGGGGTTCCTTTTCGATCTAGGTCTACCCCGGTCTCTGGAAAAAAGAATGCTTTCTGGGGGCAGGATCACATAATTACTGATTATGTGACCCACTTCACGCGCAAACAAGTCAATTCTGACTATCTCATGGTCAATATTGACTATGGAATTTATGCCATAGTATTAAAGTCCTCAATCATTTCCGATTAGTTCATCTCCTGAACATATGCTCATCCTTGCTGTGCGCGCTCCTTCACGCTGCCACGCATATACTTCTTCTTTCTGTAGTTCTTCTCTTAATAACCCTGTTTTATGTCTCTCTATAACACCTTGTTATTATGACCAGTATGTAGAAAGTTCTTGACAGGTCTTTTCCAACTATGTCTATACTAATATTGTTCTCTCTTCTTGCTGGGAAGAGAGATATAAGAGAGACGGGAAGACGTTCTTCTCTCTGTAGCTTTGGCCCTCAGAAGTGCGCTTGACAATCCACACCTTGTTTGAGTTACAATTCATTATCAGCTAAGAACAATTAAAAACAATAAAGGAGGTTTATATTATGATGATATATCAAGATATGAACGGGAATTATTCCATTTGGTTTGGCGATTTTAAATACACTGGAAATCATAAAACCATTGACGAGGCTATTGATGATTATTTAAACCAATTCGATGATTGGGAACCGGGAGACCGATGGTTTATTAGAACTACACTAAAAGAAACATTTAATACAAAATAACCAGGAGGCTTTCATTATGAACAAGGCAGAGAGACAAGCTTCACTTGTAAGGATGCGGGCAGCAAAAGAAGAAGCCAATAAGATCGTTAGTACAGGAGTGTGCCCGGAGTGCGGGGCTAAACTCAGGAGCAATACTTCACTAACCGGATGGTGGCAGTGCGGGAGATTTGGACGAGATTCCTTCAGGCTCCCGGAATACCGGGGGCAGAAAGACTGCGGCTTTCAGTGTTTTACTGATTAACCAGCGTGTAACTGATGAGGGGCAGAACCCCGAAACCCCGGAAACGGGGTATTACACTAAGACAAAAACTAATAGGAGGATTGCGCGATGACAAGATACGATTATATTAATCAAGCCTGGATAGAAGACGGTAAGTATGTGAGATGCGGACACCCTGAGTCTGCTAATTGTAATTGCTATGGGAAGAAGCACGAGGGGGAGAAAGCTCCAACACCTACAGTTGATGGACTTTATGATGATATCCATAATCCCGTTGTAGGTGGATCGTTCATGACTGATAATGGTCCGATGAAAAGGCGCTTAAACGGAGAGCTTGTGGAGGTTGGGGATCATGAGACGAGACGATAATAACACCTTATTCGACACCGGGCAGTATTTCACCTTAAGCGGAGACCAGCCTTGCAAGATCAAGCATTTTCAGAAGCCTGAGCCAAAAGCTCCCCTGGAATACTTTGTGGCAGTGGGAGAGGATCGAAGGACGGTACGATTAACAACGCAGATCACGGTTGACGAGCTTTATGAAGGGAAAGCACACGTAAATGGGAGGATAAAACGATGAGCAAGATAAGAAAAATCAAGTTTGTTTGTAACGCTGTTAGATGGTTCGATAAGGTAAACGGTAACACCTATCATTCCGTGAACGTCACCAGGCTACGGGATGGAGTAATAATCTACTGCGATACTCCGTACCAGTACGGCTACGGTGAACATTATAGGCAGACGGCCCTGGAGCTGATGTTAAAAAATAAGTGGATACCGAAGAAGTACGGAGAGCCGACAACCAACATGAGCAACCAATTGTATCTATATGACCGCGAAAACGATTACCCTATTATGTGGAATGTGACGGACGGCTTAAAGCGGGAAATGATAAGGAACGGCACAAAGTAAAGGGGGTGAATAATATGTATTGGCTCTAAAAAAGCCGAAACGCCGTCAAAATGAAGTAACAAAGGGCGGCGTCTCCCGGTTATGCCGGGACCGATGAGGCTAAAAAATAAAAGGAGGCAACAGATTATGGCACGATTTTATGGAGATTTACAAGGCAATAGGGGACAGGCTACAAGAATGGGAACAGCAAAAAGCGGCATGGACGGACACATTAGAGGCTGGAACATCGGCGCAAGAGTTTGGATGCGTGTCAATGATGCGGGTGAAGATGAAGTCACAGTCGATATTACAAGAGGCTCTAACGGCGCGGGGCAATCAAGACGAATCGGAACATATAAGATCGTTAATGGTGAAATAACTAAGATATAAACCGGACTGATGATTGCAGAAGCATGAAAGCTTGAAAGGAGGCAGGCTATTCGGTTAAATAAAATCTTAAAGGAGGCTACATATGGAAACAATAAGGATAAAAGGTGGAAATCACAATTTCATTGTTTATGAGCGAGAAACCGCGCAGGACACGGCATTTCATAAGGATACGCCGATGGAGGTGAGAAAGATCCTCGAAAATGCCCGGACCACGCATTTATGGGATGACTATTATCACAGACCACGGCTCCGGTTGTTCTTTGGCGACACTAAAACGGGCCGGGATTGGCACGAAGAACACGAAGTCGTAGGAACCATCGGACGATCTGTCGGGCGCATTAAGATTCCATTGTTGATACAAACGTCAAGAAGTCATGGCGGAGGGGCTATCCTTGACCATTGCATAGTTAAAATTATGCAAGGACACCGGGTTCTATATCAGCATCCAAAGTATAACCACGGATGCTTTACCATCGGGCCGAGCGATATGGAAGGATATTACCACAACGTCTATATTGACGGATCATTGCATGCGAGATTTAAACGCCCAGGCCAAGCAGAACGCTGGATTGATTTTATGACCGGCAAACGTATGTCACGATAAAGGGGGGCAGCTTATGACTATGATCGAGCTGGGCCATGAAATAATCTATCGTAGCAGCAATTATAAAACTGCTGAAAAGCGGTTCCTGTCTCTGGTTGCAAAAGGCAAGCCTGTAGCATTGATAACGACAAAGAAAGGCAAGGCAAAGAATGAATAACTTCGACAGATTTTTAAAGGTGGTTATGTGGGCTGAAAGAAGGTATTACGGGAAGGAAGGCTATCCGGGCCTTGTCATAAACCGTGGCGGTATACCATCGAAGTATTACCAGATTGAGACGTTGGCATACAACAAATACATAATAAAAGGAAGGTGATAAAATGACGACAGAGGTTAAGTGGAAAGATACCACAATGACAACGTTTTTATGCCGGAACGGATGCTTTAACTGTGCTGGGAAGATGTGTTCTGTTCTCAATAAAGCAGGGGTGACACCATGAAGAAAACAATATCAGGTTTTCTTAAGGTTTTCAACAAGCTCAATGGTTTACGGGTGGGAGGTATTGGCAAGGTTGTGGTGACAAAGTATTCGATATGCGACAGGGCAGCAATACAAATTACCTCGGAATATGGTGAACCATACGGAACCTTGACCGTCAATATCCCTGAATGCCCTCTCCAGGAAGAAAAAGGAGAAATACTCGTAAAAACATGGTCTGAAAATGAGCATTTTTCCAAGAAAATGATGGAAACCGGGATGTTTGAGGATACCGGGAAACGCTGGGGTACGGGATTTGTTGAGGCCCAAATCTGGAGGGTAAAAATATGAAGGTCTATGTCGTTGTCGAATTATGGCAGGGAATGTTTGAAACAGAGCCGTCCGTTTACCTGAGCAAGAAAGATGCACAGCGTCATTTTGATGAGTTTGTTGAGAAATATCAACTTGACCCTGATGAGCCATATGACGGAGACGGTACAGAAATCCATATGTATGAAACCGAGATCATTAAGCCTCGTATGGTCCTTACAGCTCATCGCCGGGCCTTAGCTCGACTGGAGGCTATATGCTCCTAAAGATCAAGTTCAACAATGCCGTGATGGTTCGGGAAGCGGACAAGGAAATGATGTTCCAGGTTGAACATAGTACGCAACCAGCGATTGAACTGACGACACATTATCAGGAAGGCAAGCCGGAGATACAAAAGTTAAGACTGTTCGTGACGGATTACGGACGGATCAAAAGAGGAGGATAAAATGCCCGCTGAAGATTTAGAAATAATAGAAACCTTAGAGTGGGAATGTGAATATTGCGGGTTTGTCAATGGCCTACAGATATTCAAAGATTATGGGCCAGTGCTCAGCGATATTTGTGGAGGATGTGATGCTATTTTCGACATTGAATATTTACGAGAAAAGAGGAGGATATAAAAGAATCGGGGAGAGCCAAAACTCTCCCCTTTTTTATGCCTAAAATTCCTCAAAAATCCACGCTTTTTTCTTCCATTGAACTGCTACAAATCCAAATTCTTCAAAGGTACGTGCCGCTACCTTAATCTTTATTCTCGCATCATCATGCCAAAACCCTTTAGTTTCGTGAAAATCTATTCTATCAGGGTAAATAACCATGAAATCAGGTGTATAATAGGTATTGTTAGCAAGTTTGAATTTAATGCTCTCGAATTTATAATCAAGAATTTCCCCAGCTTTCTTTTGCATCTCAAGCAATTCGGCGTACCTTTTTTCAAGTCCATTCATGGTGCCTGAAGGCCTACGTTTTGGTGGTATTTTGTATCTCATATGTTCTTATCCTCTCTCATTATATAAATGTGTTTGTTTTTATCATAATCAACGATCCCCATTGCCATAAGACGTTTTACAAGTTTAAAGATTGAAGTCTGTGCAGAACTGTGTTGTTTTGCAGTGACAACATCAAAATTAGACACTTCATTGTTTTGAGGATCGAAATCGATATGATGAACAAGTTCTGATAGCGTCAACGGTCTCCCCAAACATTGTTCAACCATAAGCCTATGTCTTGCTATATAACCATTTTTGGATTGTGGATGATCTGGATGATATTCAAGGATGTGGCCCTTCCCTTTTCCCCTTTTATATTTAACACTTCCTTCTTTATTACATACCAGCGCTTTCTTACATTCCTTAGAACAAACAAAATTAGTCTGTCGGCGTACGTTTGTCCTATATCTGATAATGTCTTTGCCACAGACTGAACAGTTAACCTCTTCATAAAAATACGTTTTGAAATTATGTCCTTTTGCGTTAGATTTGAAATGTTTCTTATATACTCCGGGGGCAATCTTTATAAATTGCCCCCTCGGTAATTTTTCCGCTACACGTTTACGATATGACCAGTAGCATTGTCTTGAACAGAACTTAATTCTGTCCAATCTTGCATCAAATTCAGTTTCACAATATTCACAAATCTTAATCATGCGTACCGGCGACTATCATTTCTTCCCTTTCTCCTTCCCTTCCTTCTCGACTCCGGGTAGGGTCCCTTGATTCTCATTGATAAGCCGGGATACGCTGTCCTTGATCTTTTCGGGGATGAAGTTAATGGACGCTTCCACTTCGAGTTCATCGCTGGAGTCTCCCGGTTTGAACTTGATCGTAAACGGTATGGCGAGGACCCCATCTTTTTTGAGGTACGCTTTCTGGATTTCATCCTTATACATATTCAAAACGGCCTCCACTTCTTCTCCCGCTGCCTTGTTTACTGTTTCGGTGATATTTTGCATCAGGTTTCCTCCCTTTCGAGTATTTGAGATGCTTCGTAATCTGAGGTGCAAAGTAGTGGTATCAGGGGATGGATATCACACGCCGCATTGAGAGATTGACCAGAGCTGTAAGAAAAGTGTGGTCCTGACTCCCATGCGCCCATGTGATATCTGATTGCAAGCCTTTCAATCTCTGTCAGATGGAAAAACTCTTGCAAGATAGAAACTGATTTCTCTCCGTGTCCCATTGGGAATTGGTCTTTGACGACCCAGACTTCGACCGATTCCCAGCGGCCATCAATCTTTTTGTTTCTCAGTTCTTTACCGTAGAAATTGACCTTGCATAAATCATGGCAGAGACCGCAAAGGATAATGCTTGACGTTGGGACATCAAGGCCATAACGTGTGGCTTTTTCACGAAGAAGGCTGTAAACGTGCAGACTGTGTTGTGCGAGCCCGCCTTCACAGGCCAAGTGATACATAGTGGATGAAGGAGCCGTAAAGAAATCGCTTTCCTCAATCCACTTCAAAAAACGGTGGAGACTTTCCGCATCGGTGCCATTGTCGATGTTGCGTAACAAATTGAGGATCAGATTTTTATTAATTTTTATTGTTTCTTTTGATATCATCCGAGCCTCCGTTACTGCACGATCACGATCTTAATTAAGATCTTCGGACTCGTGGTAGATGATCCAATGGCCGGGAATATGCCTCCTGTCGCTCCAGCAAGGCCACCATGATATGATTCGCTCCCCGCTGCTCCTGCGCTGTTATTGATGCCCCAGCCTGAACCCTGATACTGCACCATAACGCGCACCTTATCTTCCTGCCCCTTCACCTTCTCCGCTACTTCATCGGCCGCTTTTAGCATCTCTTCTTCAAACTCTTTCATACGGATACTGGTGAACACTCCACCATCGAATACCTTAACCACGCGCACCACTTTATCTTTTTTGAAATCAAATGGTGTAAGCAACGGATTTGCGAACATGGGGACAAGAGGATAATTGCCAAATCCATAGCTGGCCAAAGGAGCCGTTGAAGGCCCTACCTGCGGGGTATCGATAGGAGCCGTGTTGAGACTTCGAACGGTAACATCCGTGTTCTGTGATTGACCCTGGCCCTGTCCTTGACCTTGGATCTGTCCCTGAATCTGGCCTTGTGCCTGCCCTTGATTTTGCGTCTGGACTGGAGGCAAAGTGATACTTGTCGCAAAAACTGAGCCTGTTGTAACCATCAAAATAACTGAAATCACCATCACCAATGCCATACTGCGTACTGTGTTTTTCATGTGTTTCTCCTTTTTGTTTTATTTTACTACCGTATTCTCGTATCCCTTTTCGCAATAAACGTGACGCCAGGGATATTTGGCGCCGTGTTTGTGCCCTTCACCTGATCATTGCCGGCCTGTTTGATCTTTGCCACGTTGAAATTGACGCATGCGATCGATAATGTACCGTCGAGTATTGCCCGCAACACCGCCTTTGGATTGTGAATCTCGTGGACCTCATAGACAATTGAACTGCTCATGCCCTTTGGCTTATCGAAGTTGCTAACGGATACGGTCATGGGAGCCGATACTTCTTCCATGGCCACCTGTTTGGTTTCTACGCGCTGTGAAACCTGCCCGAGCTGTTTGTCGATCGCCTCGATTCTTGTCCGAATTATGTCTGCCTCCTCTTCAGTAACGTCCGGGGCTTGGATGCGGTCTTCAAGAGATTGCCTTTTAGCGTTCAAGTCTGTTTGCTTCTCAAGGAGCTTGTCGAGGGCACCGTTGATGCTATTGAGTCTCTTCTGCCGATCCCTTTCCGCAAGATCATTGATCCTTTTTTCTTCTGCTTTTCTTTCCTCTTCGAGGATATCAACGCGCATATTGATCTTATTGACAACAAGATCTGCCGCATGTTTGTAACCGTTCACGGTGAGGGACTTTTCTGCCTTAAGGATCTGGTCCTTAATCTCGTTGACGCGATCCTTAAAGGGCTTGATTTTGTCTGCGGCGTCCTTTTCGCCTTGTTTGTATGCCCGTTTCATTTCCACGGCGAGTTGCATGCTGTCGTCATCAGAGATAACCAGCGCAGTAGCCTTTGATAATGCAAACTCTACATCCTTGGTTGTGTTGGAAAACCACAACTCCAGTTGTTCATCCTTGCCTACGATAATTGCCGGTAATCCGCTTACTTCTACTTCCTTCACTTCGTTTTGCATTGCTTTTCCTCCTCTTCTGTTGGATTTATTGTTTGTTCAAAGCTCCACGTCAAGAATTCCAAAAGACTCGTCTTGGTTAGCATCCTGCCAGTTCGTTCAATAAAATCAGCAAGTAGTTCATCGAGCATCCTATGGAGTTCTTTATGCCTTTGGATGTGTGCTTCTTTTTCTATTGCCATTGGTCCGTCCTTTATTTTGTTTTCTGTAGCCAATTATGTTCTTGCAATCTATAATAGAAATGTGACCAATCGTCTCTTCTCTTCAATGGTGTAAATTCATAATCGCTGCCATCTTTCGGGATCTGTAATTTCCATCTTTCGATGATCCCCTTGTACTCGTTTTCATGTATAAGGGTTTCATAAGAGGCCGTCTGTGGCCCTATTAACATGGATAGACCAGTTTTTAAATCAACAAGGCATGGCCTTTTGTGTCCCTTCAGCTTTGCAAACAAGTCAAGCATCCCAGCATACCCGTATTTCGTTGATGCAAGCGGTTTTTCGCATAAAATGGCTTCCGGTTTATATTTCTCGGTCCACAATAACAATTGCCGGGCAGGTTCCACAAGAATTGGGTGCAAGGACTTCTCGTCTATGCCCTGATTAGTGAAAATATAAAAGGCAATCTTGTGAATCGCATTACCGATCTGCCGGGCCCTCTCCATGATATGCTCAGGAATGGCCGTCTGTGTTGGAACGTGTACCCACCATATTTCACCGTAAAGCTCGATCTTAATATATTCCCCGAGGATCTGTGTCGAGCCCGGGAGAATTCTGTCACCCAGACGGTAAATATGATGGGTATCGAGGGTTAGATCAGACATTGGTTGTTCCTTGTTTTCTGGTATCATATTTGTCATAATCCGTTGATGGTTCGTGGTTTGAGAGCCATTCATCCAGTTTCTTTTTGCTGATATGGCCCCCCATGAAAACATAGCATTTGTGCAGTTCTTCAATCGTACCCACGCCGATTGAGACTATTTTTTCCGGGGCATTTTGGGAATGGCCCCCATCCCACCATTGGCCAAAAGCCTTTTCAATCGTTCCGTCTTTCATGGGAATATCGAACTTTCTACCGCCGAAAGCTTCCCAATTTTTAGAGGGTCGATCATATTCGTAACAACTGTAAAATCCATCGTCACTGGCAACTAAATATTTACCCTTTCTTTCGTATAGAAAGTTTACCGGCTTGTCTATTATTACGAATATTTGTTTGTGGCCCTCCAAGTAACCGTGGCAAGAATGAATAATAACATCAACAATATTTGGCATTTCACACCCCCTTGCTCATCTACTTTCAGCCATTTTGTATCTCATCACGGACAATCATACGGATCATATCCTCCAAGGTAGGTTCTGGCTCAATAGGTTTTGCTTCTGGAGCGTCACTTCTTGGTTTTTGAAGGCCTATTTCTATTCGGCACTTCAGGCACCATTCTTTGTTTTCTGCCCGTCTTTTTACATCTGTGATATAGTCCCCATAGCCAAACCATATTGGGGAAATCTCTATTTTGTTATTGGTATCTTCAGCCCCGCATCTGTCGCATTTGTATGTGGTTGTCTTCATTTAGTACCTCTCTTGAGTTTAAAAATGTTGGTGATGATAACATTTCCTTCTATATTCTCATTGCCTTCTGCATTTCTTATGACTGTTTTGATGTCCTCAATGTCTTCCATGGAAAGCTTGTTGTGTTTGCTTGTTATCGTTATATTGCCTTGTCTGTCAAGGCTTTGGAATGTTACTAAATATTGCGATCCTCCCGCGCATCCCAGCATCCCAAAAATCATTACTACGATGATGAATGGCTTCATTTGCTCATCTCCGCTTCTCTTGCCTCCAGCCATTTAATAATGGAGGAAGCCTGTTCTTTTGTGAGATCCTTCATGGATGCGATCGTGCCAGCCAATTTGAGAATATCTGTGCTGATAACGGCTCTCCGGTCTTCTTCCTTGGTGCCGATGTTGGAGAAGAGTGCGTTAATCTTGCCGATCTGCTTGCCAGTTACTTTGTTGGCATCTTTGTCGTTTGACTTTTCCTGTTCTTCTGGTTTCAGAATCTCATCGGGTTCCCGGGCCGGTTCAGTTTTTTGTTCTTCCTTCTGAGCTGGCTCAGTCTTGGTTTCTTGCTGTTTCTCTTCCTGTTTGCCCTCAGTGCCAGGCTTCACGCTATCCTCGATTGATTGTTGAGGTTCATCTTCCAAAACGAATTCTCCGGCACTGATACCTACTTCGTTGTACTCATCAATGGTTGCCGCTTTCGTGATTGCAGCCCCAAGCCCCATCCATTTCACCTTGTCTCTCAATACTGTTTTTTGTTCCATGATCTCTGGATCTGTTTTCCATGGGCCAGAATCTTTTGCCCGGGACCTGTCACGATGCTTAAGAATATCTTCCATCCACATGAAATGAGTTACCTCAGTGTCATCCATCAGAAGAAGATATACAATGACCGCTTTCCTTGCGGTTCCACGTTTCCCTGGGGGCAGTTGCTTGTGAGATATCCTGCCATTTACGACCTCGAAGGGCTCGTTTTCATACACGCTCACCGCCCTTATGTTTTTAACCTTTTTTCCATACTTCTCATCTTGCATCATGTAGGAAAATCCCTTATAGCCAACGATAAGGGTACATTCCTTCACTTTTTTGTCGGTGTTTCTGAATGGGACAGGATATGCATGCCCCAATCCTGGAGCTAAAGACAAGCCCAATTCACACGCTTGCAAGATCGTCAATACAACCGAAGATAAGGTGCATTCCTTCAACGCAGGGTTCCGTACTGCTGCATTGTGAAAGCTTGCCACGATGTATCTGGCGTCAATATCCTTGGAAGGTACAGCCAACTGGAATTTTGGCATATATTCTTCCAAAGCTTCGGACCACGTTTGTTTCTTTTTCTCTACAGTTGTTCCCATACTCTCTTCCTCCTTAATAGTTTTTGCTGATTTCCAGCGTTTGTATTGCCCGTATTTTATTCTTTCCATTTACCTTCACAATAAGGCGCCTGTTATCCAATACCCTCACAAACTCTACTTGCTTCATATTGAGGCTGCGGAACCTGAAATAGAGGGGATCGCCAGCCTTAAGATTATTTGCTTGGGATATTTTCAAATTGTCTCCTCCCTCCCGGTTTACGGTTCATTTCTCTACCTCTCTGTAAAACATTACCAAACTTCTTGTAAAACCATGAGGGTCATGGGATACAACGTTCCTTGATATGTGATGCAGGGCGGTGGGTTCCAACTGAACACCTTCCGGCCACATAAATATTGGTTTTTCTCCGCGCAAATACGCCCTATCCCCGTTATGGCTGAACCATACATCTTCATGCTTATGTTTATAAATAAGTCTCACTCCCCACCCTCCTCAATTATCTTAAATCGCACAATCTAACCCGCTCCATATATTCCACTTGGTTCTATTTCTCTTCATTGTCTTTTCCCTCCTCAATAATCTTCCTCGTCCTGTTCTTTTTCCATTTTATTTTCATCATCTGGGAGGTTATTTTGTTGTTTGTTGAAATCATCCGGGTCTATATATCCGGGGCGATTGCTTGGTGACAGGCTCTTACCTCTGATATGATTTCCACCATAACCAACGTTTCCTCCTCTACTTCCCATACATTCATTATTCATTCTTCCCATTTATTTCTTCCTCCTCCTCAATTATCCCCCTCGCCTTGTTGAAGCGGGGGACAGGTCTTTGACCATTTCTGCAGTCACAGTACACAGATTGGACCCCGATAGTCTGTATCATCTGTTTGTCGCCTACCGGGTACATATGCTTATCTGCATTCGGGCATTCCTCATACATGAACTCTCGGTAATGGTCAAGAATCCATTGGGTGAACTTATCGATGGAAAGCACAAAGTTCACTGCCACAGTGTGCGGATATGCTTCTTTATCAAATAGTTCGTCTGAAATCGATATCGCATGGATATATTTCTCCCACACCCCCGGTAATTCCTTCTGGAACCACATTCTGACTTCTTGCGTTGTCTCGCCATTGATGGAAGGGGAGAATCCTTTAGAACATTTTCTTACAGGTAACTTTTCATCTGTTTTTATAATCTCATGGCACACACTACACTGATATTCTGGTGCTTCCCATCCGTGATGAGAAGAAAACGGGATATATATCCAGTCACAGTTTATTTTCTTGTCCATCATCGCCCTAATTACTTGGGCTTGAACATTTGGGTCTGTTGCTCGGTTAGTCATTTTCTTTCTCCTTCCTGCAATCACGACATCCCTTGCATAATCTTCCATCAGGGAATACTCCATATCCAGAACAAAGTCTTTCATCCTTACCGTCCGACACCTTACTAATAGCTCTCAGAATCGCATCCCTACCCTCGACAGTCTTAAAGCCCGCATCGTTGAGTATTTTTACTATATCCTTATCGGTTGCTCGGTTATCCATGGTTCACCTTCCTCTTAGTGTCCACATTTTCGATCATAATGACACCAATCACATTCCTCTGTACCGGGACTATAGACAAAACTACAGGGACAATCATATATTCCAATTTCATCGTCAAACTCATCATCGGTGAGATTTTCCGTTATATCTGCACATTTTTGGTTCATCCCTTCACCTTCAGCCTTCCGCCCTCAAAAGTAAGGGCATCGTTGATGATTTTGTAGAATGGTTTATTGCCCACACCCATAGGAATATCAGAGAACATTTGTAACTTTTCCAGCGCCTCCACGCACTTCACGGCGATTGCTGGAAGGGCAGAGTGGGGGACATCGGCAACCTCATCAACGTGAGCCCCTGGATACTTAGTGTTCCACATCACAGTTTTGACCGTTTCCAGCCCTGA
>Ga0172381_10000222_pt1 | contig 69760 bp, 97 predicted proteins | sample Leawel6488metaG_FD_119754 | JGI IMG/M metagenome (GOLD analysis project Ga0172381, IMG submission 119754) | Leachate microbial communities from a municipal landfill in Southern Ontario, Canada - Leachate well 64-88 metaG | ecosystem: Engineered > Solid waste > Landfill > Unclassified | place... | reverse complement strand
GAAAAGTACAAGGCAATGAAAAGCGCCACCCAGATAAAGACTGAGGAAGCACAACGCTATATCAAGAAACTGCCGCAGGTTATTGATTACCTTACCAAAGAACGTGGGTTCAACCAGCAGACTATTGACGAGTTCGAGTTCGGTGCCGATGACAACTGTGTAACATTACCAGTTCGTGATCACTATAATCGTTTGGTCAGTATTACCAAGAGATTTCTTGACGGCAGAAAAGCCAAGTATAAAAATGAAACCAATTCAGATGTGTATGAAAAGGGTGCCACCCTGTATAATTTCTCACGCATCCGTAAGCAGATTACCAATTTCATTTATATTGCGGAAGGTTATCTGGATGCCGCATCAGCATGGCAACAGAAAGTACCGTGTGTGGCCTACTGTGGGAACGATATCACCAAAGCGCAAATAGAACTTATCTCTGCCAATGCCAAGGATGCAGGGTTCGTAGTGTATCTGGCGGCTGACAATGACGAAGAAGGTCAGAAACCAATACCGCGCATTCGTGAAAAGTTCCGTCAGTATGCTCCGCAGTTGGCGGTTCGGGTAGTCAAGTTCCCGGTAGAGAACTTCCAGTTCCACGATGGATTAAGACCGATCAAAGACTTCAACGATATGCTGAAACTCCATAAGGATATTGCAGAACTACCCACGGTCAACATTGACCTGTATGTATTACAGATGAAACTGGATACTGCAATCTCCCAAGATCAGGAATATGTGATCGTCGATCAGTTTATCAAGTCGGTTTCCAATCCGATGGTTAAGGCTGATATTGCCAAGTTTCTGGCAAACAAATGGGACCAAAAGATCGAAGCAGTTAATATCTTCCTGAATGCCGCCGAAGGTGAGAACAATGATTCCTTACTCAAGGAATTCAAGGGACCGGACGAAGCATTAGCGCAATACAAAGACGTAATTAAATTTGGTAAGGTGGCAACAGGATATCCTACTCTGGATAAGATGATCAACTTCTCTCGTAAATCTGAACCAGTTTTGATCACCGCCTACCCCGGCGTGGCTAAGACCGCATTGGCTGGCGAGATGGCAATGTCTCAGGCTATCCGTGACAAGATGAACGTGGTGTTCTATTCGATGGAGATGCTGGCAGGACAATTATATGAACGCATGATTGCCGGATTCCTTGGTAAACCATTGCGTGAAGTTGAAGAAATGGTTTTGGCTGGCAACCCTGACGTACTTAAAGTGAAGGATGCTTTACAGCGTCACTTGTTTATCGTGGATACCAACTATTTATCCATCGACGATATTCGGAAGCGTACTGAGTTTGCTTCAACTCGTATCTTTGATAAACCTGTTGACGTTATCTATGTGGATTACTTGCAATATATGAAGGGTGTTCAGGATTATGAACATCTTAGCGCCACGATCAAAGGGTTTAAGGCTATGGCTAAAGACCTGATGATCACACCGTATATCCTGTCTCAGTTGAACCGTACCGGGAACCAGTGGACAAAACCCACAATGAATATGATCAGAGGGGCCGGAGATATCGAAGCATCGGCTGATACCATATATGGTTTGTGGTTACCCGGAAAAGACCCCGGTATCTCCTTCAAACAACAGATTGACCTCGAAGGTGATATTATGTTGGGTATCTTAAAACATCGTCGCGGTGCTACGGCAGATGAACTCCGGTTGCACTTAGACGTAACAACATCTAGAATAAGGGAGAAGATATGATGAAAGAGAAATGGTGGAGATTTGGAACTAAATATGTTAACCATAAAGTGACTGGGACTATCGAAGAAGAAACTAATATTGTCCGGTTGGATTATGATATCTCTGGGCGTATGGGTATGGTTGCCGCCGCTAAAGAGATAGGTATAGCTTTGGTTGAACATGTTCAGGAACAAAAAGAGGAAATATTAAAACTTCGCCGGGAAAAGGCAGACCTTGAAAAGATTAAGGTATCTTTGGAAGCTGACCTTGGTAAACTACTTCGTGTTATGGACGCTGATCGTCACATGGAGCAAATGGTATCTGAATTTACCAACGAAAAAACGGATATAACTTAAAGATATTTCAGGTAAACGCTTGACAAATGATTCAAAATATGGTATAATATATATAGAGACAGATTAAGGAGTGAAATTACTATGACAAAAAGAACATATGTCGCCGTAGTTCTGGACCAATCAGGTTCAATGGATATGATGCGGCAAGAAGCAATCGACGCTTTCAATGATCAGATCGCCCCAATCAAAAGTATGCAGACTGAAGACAGTGAAGTATTCGTTTCGCTGATCGTATTCTCGAACGAACCAACTATCCTGTTTGCCAATAAATCTGCCGATGCCCTATTCCAGCTGGATAAAACTACATATATCCCTCATGGATGGACCGCAATGTATGACGCTGTGGGGCTGGCTATTGAAACAATTACTCAGAAGGATACCCAACCGGATGATGCCTACCTGTGTACCATTATCTCGGACGGTGAAGAAAATTCATCCAAAAAGTATTCGTCTGAACGCCTTGCATCTATCGTAAAAGAATTGCAAGAAGGAGGACACTGGACGTTCACTTATTTGGGAGCCAATCAGGACTTGGCTGTGGTATCTCAGAAGACTGGAATCCTTATCGGGAATATGGCTATGTTCTGTGCCACACCGCAAGGTATGAATGATGCAAGCAAACTGCATACGCATAGTACCCAATCGTACTCTACCAGTCGTGCCTCTGGTCAAACCCAAGTGAAGGACTTTTATAAAAACAAAAACTAATGGACCTAGTAATGTGGTTGTTTAATGCTTATCAAGTAGCATTCGGTCTCCTGTTACTGTTTATCCTATTGTTCCATATCTTTATGAATCTACGGTAGAGGTGCCTGTGAAGTTTACATCTTTCTGCAAAAAAGACGAGTGGGTTCGATTCCCTTAATGCGTGGTGCTAGTTACTAAACTTTACGTTATCCCCTCTATTGACATTTCGTGGGAGTGCCTGTCAAGATTACATCAACTGTTGAAATTGAAAGTAGGTGAGAACCTATAAATAATCTTGACAATATTTCTCTAGCGAATCCATAAGGGTGCTTGAAAAGTTTACATCATACTATGATATTGGTTCGACTCCAAAATCGTCTTCGGGCGATTTGTGTACATGGCAAACACACTAAACTTTTCGCTATTTCCCTTATAAAATTATTCACATACGGAGGTGCCTGTACAAGTTTACATCGTATTATGAACGAGTCATGCTGGTTCGATTCCAGCCACCGCCACCACATGGCGGGGTCGTCTAATGGTAGGACGCTAAAATAAACTTGTCGATATTTCTTCCGTTTAAATTTGGGTTCGAGCGAGTGGTCGCGGTACCGTCTCCAAAACGGTTTCCAGCGGGTTCAACTCCTGCCGTTCCCTCCAAGAAAATGTTCGGGGTGCTGTGGAAGAGTACATCAAATTAATACATTTGAATTTACTCAGGAGGCTTCAGAATCTCTTTTTTCACACTTAGATGACACTTATCGCGGTAGTATTACGCCGCGAACCGTCTCTTCCTGCTATTCCCCCGCATAAAGTTTTGAGGTGCTTGTGAAGATTACATCTGGCAAGGCGCAGGTCGCAGGTTCGAATCCTGCTCCCCGCAGTAATGCGGTGGTAGTTCAGTCTGGGAGAACGGCGCATAAGTATCTTCCGGTTATTCCCTCAGAAATCCTTCTCTCTTTGGGGTGCTAATCAAGTTTACATCGTATGGTTAATTCGAAAAAGTAACTTGATAATATTTCCCCACTAAATAATAAGGAGTGCTGTAAAATGACTGTTAAAAAATTGTATGAACAACCGATCACCACTTATCAAGGAGGTACTGGTTACGCTTTGTCCACTAAAGAAAAGGTGGTCAATATGCTGTGTACCGGACTGATCGGTAATACCCTGTATACTACGGAAGCGGATATTATCCGTGACTCCAAAGATATCTACCGTTGTGCCGCGCAAACAGACCCCGCTTTTCTCGCAAAGGCCGCAGTCTATGCCCGGAATGAATGCGGTATGAAACTGCAACCTGTATTGGCTCTGGTATACCTGTCCATCTATAACAAACCGTTGTTCGCCAAAGTGTTCGACAAGGTTGTGAAGAATCCGAAAGACCTGAATGACTTTGTGAACCTGTGCCGTAAGGCCGGGATTCGCCAAGGTCTGGGCCGTACTGTAAAACAGGCGATCAATAGCTGGTTGAACACCAATGTCAATGAGTATAATGCCTGTCGGTATCGCGGCAAGTTGTACGAAGTGCTGAAGGTTGCTCACCCGAATCCTGCTGGACCGGATGTATCTGATCGGTTCACCTATATTGCCACCGGAACCCCTACCTTTGAACGTGCTTCTGCTCTGAACGGTGTACTCGAATCGTTGAGAAACGGTAAAGTGGATGCCGCAGTTCTGTACACGATTGAACGTCATGGACTTCAGTTGGAAGAACTGAAACATCAGTTCGGTACCATTAGCGAAGTGGACCGGATGAACGTATTCAATGCGATCATTCCGAAACTATCCTATATGGCTCTGGTCCAAAACCTTGCCACTATCGAACGTACCTTCGGGCTGAATATCGGTTCGATTGAAAACCAAGTGGCAATGCGGGTAGCCAACTACGAACTGTATAAGAAATCCCGTATGCTCCCGTTCAAGATTATCTCTGCCAGAGATATGATCACCAATCGCCCCATCCAACGGGCCTTGGAATCTATCCTGCGTCAAGGTAGTCGGTTCGAAGGAGTAAAGGATGTTATGGTCAATGTGGACGTATCCGGTTCGATGGATGGTAATGACGTAACCCCGTCACTGACCGCCGCCCAAATCGCTTCCGTGTTCGGCGCTATGATCGCAATGTCCGATGATTCCAATAAAGTCTATTCGGTATCTGGTGAATGTCACCTTGTACGCCGGGACACCGACGAACTGATGCAATTCGCCAAGAGTATCGAATCGTCACAATGCCACGGCGGTACTCGTTTCGAGACGATTGCCCGTCAATATGCTGGTCAGAAACATACCCTTATTATCACCGATAACGAACAGTGTGACAATCTTGAAAGCAGATGGGACCGCAGTAAAACCCTGATCATCTGGCAGTTGACTGCTACCCACACCAAAATTTCGAAGAATCCGAATGTGATTTACGTCCACGGATTCAATGACAATCTGGTGAAAGCAATCGTCCAGATAATGAGTGGTGGCAATACCCAGTTGCAAGACATTGAGAAGGTGGAACTATAATGCCAGTGTTGCATCTTTCCCCTTCAACCTGTCAAAGTTACCGTAAATGTGGTCGTCAGGTTCTTTACGAAAAGGTAATGGGCCTGACCAATCCCACTAAATATGCCGCAACTGTTTATGGTTCGGCAATGCACAAATCGGTTGATGATTTTTGGAAGGATAAAATGGCAGGTAAAACCGTCAGCGTTGATACGTTAATATCCCGGTTTACCGATAACTTCGCAGGAACAGCACCGATCATCAATGTATGGGGTGAAGATGACCCTGACCACCTTCGAGAACAAGGTATACTTGCCTGTAAAGACTTCTTTGAATTGTTCAAAGATTTGCAACCAGTATCTACTGAAAAACACTATAATATTAAACGGGCCAGTGGCATGGATATCATGTGTGTAGCTGACTTGGAAACAGAGGATGGAGTATATGATTACAAATTTGGTCGTGGCCTCTGGGGTTCTGCTGTTACTGGTGAATATATGCTTAATATGGCAACCTATGCTATGGCTTATATGGAGGAATACCGTAAACTTCCTAAAGTAATTATGGTGAAACAACAGTGGACCGGGAAGAAGATGCCATCCGGCAAAAAGAAATGGTCCCATAAGGGGTTTATCGTAGATCAAATGCCAATGGATGACCGGACAATCGCTTATTACCTCAATGTGTATAACGAAGTTGAAAAAGGAATTACAGCAGGGGTTTTCCTTCCTGCCTCGGATAACAATGGACTTTGTAAAAAGTGTGGTTTCCGTGGAAACCCCTGTGATGTTGTCCTATTGTCGGATAATGAGGAGGAATAATGAAAGAGAAAGATTTGGGAATTACCGAAGTTCGCGGAGCCAAAGCAAATATTACTGACCTTGTTGTATATGGTAATGGTGATACGTTTGCCTTACTTTGCAAAGCCAGTTCGCAGGAACAAGGCTGGATGAAATCGACAAAAGTTTGTAATGTTTACGGTGGATGTATCGTCCAAGTTACCACACAACAGAGAAACCCTGATGGGAGTTATGCTCTAGCCGAAGCGTTGACATTTGTCCCGAATAATCACATTGACACATCGGGGAATACACGGTTTATAGGTAAAATATAATGCGTAGATACAGCGTCAACGTAAATGTCTTTATTGAAGTGGATGCCGAAGATGATACCGAAGCTTACAAGGAAGCACTCAAAAACTGGAAAGATGGTATGCCTACACAGTTAATAATTTCCACTTGGAAGACCATAGAAGATGCGTAAGTATATTATCTATGTGACTGTCGCATGTGAGATTGAAGCAGACAGTGAATCCGAAGCGTTAGATCAGGCGTTTCTCGAATGGGAAGATGGAGACGCAATAGAATTTGAAGTGGACCACTGGGAATGAAATGTGTAGTTCAATCAAACTGTCGTAACTCTTTTGACTGTGATTTTTGTTCAGACTATAGCGACTATCAACCGATAGAGCCTACTGTTCGCTCACCGCGACAACTGCGTGAGATTGCAGAACGCAAGGCGGCTAAAAAGGCCGCCAAAGACCCGGAACGAACAAAGAGAATCCGGGCCGCAAAGAGACACGGCAAGGCCGCTGAGAAGGGAGTAGCAAATCTATTCACACGTTGGGGTTTTGAATCAGGACAAGTTCTTGGGTCTGGTATGTTCAAAGGTGTCAATGTAGTGGGAGCATCAGAGGACTTCAGTTTGGAGAGTGATGTTCACTTATATATTGACGGTAAGAGGTATCTGGTAGAGTCAAAGTATCGAGCAGACCTCAAAACCTATTATAGATACGCCGCCGATGGCGGTACTAAAATAGATGGCTTTTGTTACATAGTAGATATGGAGAAGATGCACCAATTCCTTAACGGGTTTCCGATTGGCACCGATAAGGAGATACCAGACCTGAGACTTAAAAAATTACATAGATGGTTTGAACAGGATAATGCTTCTTTCGTAGCTATGAAACAAGGTAAGCAACCGTTTATATTCGCGATCAGTATGGAAACAATAAAAACAATGAAAAGAGGGTAAATAAAATGGGAAAAGGTCAAGAATGGTTAAAACAAAATGCTACATCCAACGCCCTGCGGGATAAGGTTCAAGGAAAGATCGATCAGTTTACTAAAGAAAATAACCTGAATCCTCTGGTAAGTATGATGGTTATTGTCTCGGTGTTCAAGATTGCTTCGGCAAAACGGGAACTGACTGAACTGATGGACGGTGCCGATATCACTCCGCTGATGGATATTGCCACAGAAATGGCTGAAGGTTTGGCGCAAATCCGCAAAGAAATGCCGGATGAAATTAAGGATGCTATCTCAGTCGAAGTCAATGGTAGCCCTGCGCGTAAGGAAAATCTCTTGGATAAAGTAAAGAAAGCTGTCAAGAGCGATATCCTGCAATAAAGGAGAAAAATATGTTTCTTAAAACACAAGGCAAAAATAGAATCGTCGATATCAATAAGGTTCGGGAATTCGTGATTGACAAGTATCTGCCGGAAGGTAAATCAGATTATACTTACACCGTGTTGGCAGTATATGACAACTCAGAAACCGCAGTCCTTGTCCGCAAGGATACTTATGCAGATGCACAGGTAGCCCTCAATGATATATTTACCCTATTGGGCAGATGGTGGGATTGCTATGAACTATGAAGAATTGAAAACCGAATATAAAGCCCTCGCAGATAATGACCCTGCCGGGGCTTTTCGGCTAATGGAAACTGCTTCGGTACTTGCTGAGTTTTACGAAGGTGAAAAGTTCAAATGGCAACAGGATTGTAACGATCAGGAGGCGTATGCCAAGTGGTATGAATCCAAGGTGGCGCTGGACTCTAATGAGTCTGCCGCCAAGGGTGCTTTAATTGCCAAGGCTAATGAACAAGTATTAGCCGAATGGAAGAACTTTAATCGACTCATAAAAATGGTGGATGACTGTAAAACAAAAATCAATTTCCTTGTCAGGGTATATTACGACTGTAAGGAAGTATGGTTAAAAGGAGAAAACAATGTCGGTAATGGAAGATTTAACGGAGGAATTTCAACGTCTGCAAACTCTCAAGGCAATCCTGTTCGTGCTGGTCAAAAAGAGTGGCGGTAAGATCGAATTGGATACCAAAGAACTTGATAGTCTGCCTGATTGTCAAGTGGAGATGACCGTCCATAAAGGGAAGATCACCTTGAATATTATGGGAAGTCTAATACAGTAATGGATATCACAGAACCATTAAATCCAGGTATCAAGGTTGGTATTATTATACAAGCACGATTGAACAGTACCCGCCTACCTAATAAGGTTATACTACCCCTATTTAAACAGAAGACGGTACTGGATATGGTGATTGACAGGGCCAGTATTATGGCGCTACGGTTGATGCACTTCTATGATACCAAAATTGTGGTGGCTATGCCGGAGACTGAACCAAAAGATATAGAGAAACTGTTACCAACTATGATATCAATGTCAAATGGTGACGGTACTATGACTACTTCCAATAATGCCCTGTTTGTATTCTATGGTAGTCAGGATGATTTGTTTGATCGGTATTACAAATGCGCTGGTCAGTTTGGTTTTGATTATATCTATCGGTATACGGCAGATGACCCGTTCCGCAAACCAAATCTTGCCATTCAGTGTATCCGTAAATTAATCACTGATGGTTATGATTACGTTTATACAAAGAACCAACCATACGGAATGAACCATGAGTGTTTTACCGGGGAGTTCCTGATGCGTGGTTACAATAATGCTATGGGACCAGAACGCGAACACATGTCTAACTATTTTACCAAGGCGCATGGAGCTAAAACTTTCTGTCTTGACCGCAATGAACCGGACCTATCTAGCACGATTGCTACGATAGATGTACCTGAAGATTTAATGTTTTGGAGGCGATTTTTAAATGAGTGACCTAGAAATTTTACAGGACTTTCAAGAGCAACTACGCACATTGATGATACTAAAAGGGATTTCGGAAATAGCTTTTCGACAAACCAGTTCTATCAAAATTTTGGAAGACGGTTCACTGTACATGAAAGATTGTGTAGTGAAATTAAAGGAGTAAAAATACCATGAGTAGATTCGGAATTTACGAATTCGATGCTATTCAAAAGGTATTGGAGAACGGATGCCGGACCTCTCACAATGGAGTAATGGTTAAAAAAGCGGAAGCTGAACTGTGCAAACGGTTTAATAAACCAGCACTTTGTTTCTGTAACGGAACGGCACCTATCCATACCGCATTGGAAGCACTGGATGTAACTGGCAAATTGGTTTTCACTACCCCGCTGACAATGGCGGCAACTACGATTGCCATTCAAGAAGCTGGTGGACAACCTGTATTCTGTGATGTGGATGCCGATAACTGGACCATTAGTTATGAAGCAGTTAAGAATCGTATGGAAGCTTTCAGTTCACATAAACATAAGTTCGGCGCGATTATCGCTGTGTCCCTATACGGGCATCCCATTGACCCACGTTTGGCTCAACTTGGGGTACCTTTGATTCACGATGCCGCGCAGTCGGTCCCGGTCCTTGATAACTTCTCGGACTTTATCACCCTATCCTTTCAAGCTAGTAAGATTATTACTTGTGGAGAGGGTGGGGCATTGTTGTTTGGTCATGCCCAAAAAGATAAATATGATTGGTGTAATAGTTTCCATAGTCTGGGATATGGTAACTACCCGATTGATAAGACGGACCCTGACGCAGACCGACATGAAATGTATCGTTCGTTCAACTACCGCATGTCTGATTTTCAGGCGGCGGTATTGTATGGTCAACTGCGACACTTGGACGAACTGATCGAACATCGGGATATTATTGCTGATGGATTCGGCTTTATCCTTGACCAGTTTACCATGCCGCAACAAACATTCAAGTATGGACGTAACTACTGGGCGAAACCGTTCCTACATGAACGTCCCAAGAATTTCCTTACCGCCTATCGTGCATTCGGTGGCGAAGGTGGGTATGCCGCATGGAAGCTTACATATCAGGAGCCAGCAATGGAAAAAATCTTTTGTGGGTATGGTATATGCCCAACGGCTGAATACCTACAACCCAGAATCGTGGCCCTGTCCAACAATATGGCCTTGCCTGAACGATCATATCAGGCTTTAAGAAAAACTTTGGAGAGATGTAAATGAAAACAAGTATCATTATAACCAACTATAACTATGGGAGATATGTGGCGAGAGCAATTCGTTCCTGTCTTGATCAGACCGAACCTGTCGAAATTATTGTAGTGGATGACGCTTCCACTGATGATAGCGTTACCGTTATCAAGGCGTTCTCGCCATATATCAAGCACGTTCAACTATTGGATAATGTTGGTATTGCTAAATGTCGCAACGCAGGGATTACCGAAGCAACAGGACAATATGTGATGTTTCTGGATGCCGACGATTGTATTCACCGTGATACTGCCCGGATACTGGGATTGTATCTTGACTTTAATACCTTCGTGGATGCCGTGGAGTCAGATCACTTTATTGTGGATGAAGGACTTCGGGTATTAGATCGACGTTCACCATTGACAACTCCGATAGCTTGTGGTGTGATGTATCGGACGGAAGTATTCAAAAAGATTGGCGGTTACAATAAGGTTGACCGGGAGGATATCGACTTCCGTACTCGCTTTATCAAGCATGAAATGTCAATCGCTTACATTGATATTCCTCTATATCGGTATCGTTACCATGGCAAGAATGCTATACTGACAAAACCTGTCAAAAAGAAACAGAGTCAAATTTCTGTCGATGGACTAAATCATATCGATTGTCCCAAGGGCCAGTGGAGTATGAATAGTAACTTCTGGCAAGACGATGATGGCGTGTGGAGAGTACACAATATAACATACGGAGAATATAGCGGAAGGAAGTAATAAAATGACAAAAGATAAGCTCATTGAACGAATTGAGGAACAAAGCTATAGACTAAATGGGGTAATAGGAAGACTCTTAGGGGTGGCGGCAACTAATAGTACAGCTAAAGAAGCAATGGAGATTGCTACTGATGTTGGTTTTGAACTTGATAATATTATGAATGATATCATCTGTGATGGGATTGAGGAAGATAATGGCTAAAGGACCGACAGCACAATACCACAAACAACTACATCCCCTATATGAACTGGGTTCAATGACCTGTATGAAACCGCAGGTAGTGGAAAAGTTGTATGACCCTAACTTCCCGTTGGTATTGAATATTGAAAATACGAATGGTTGTAATTTGGAATGTACCTTCTGCCCCCGGCCTACCAACATTCGGACGATGACACTGGAACATTTCAAAAAACTGATTGACGAATGCCCTTCTGGTCGGGTAATGCTGAATCTACATAAAGATGGAGAAACCCTGATTCATCCACAAGTCAACGAAATGGTTGAGTATGCTATGAAGTCAGGGAAGTTTAACACTGTACATATGAATACTAATGCGGTTTTATTGGATAGACTTACCACCAAGATTGATGACCTTACAGTAAGTTTGGATGCCAACAACCGTAAAGAATTCTTGAAACTGAAACAGCGGGATGAATTTGTACGGGTGGTACATAATACCGACAACTATATTATCGCCCATGCCCATGATACCAACATCCGGGTAAAGACCGTGGAGACTGAGGATACTTCTGCCGAACAACTAGATACATTTGTTGACCGATGGGGTAAGTTTGCTCAGATTACCGGAGTACATAGCTGGTCCGGGGCTATTGATATCGGTGTCACTGACCCGATGCAAGACCTGCGTTTCCCCTGTCCTATCCTGTGGTACGCAATGGCGGTTAACGCTGACCATACTGTATCGGCTTGTAACGTGGACTGGAATCACAGCTTGATTTTGGGTAATACCGATGTAGATGATTTGTCAACCATCTGGAAGGGTAAAGCATTAGCCGACCTACGAGAAAAGCATAAACATGGAGTGTACCCCGGTGCCTGTAAAGAGTGTACAATCTGGGCCGGATTCTCTAGGGGGCTGACCATTGTATGACTGTTGAATTAATTGCCGAAATCGGTATGCACCATGAAGGAAAGATAGACCTATGCAAGAAGTTGTGTCTGGATGCTACCAAGGCTGGAGCAACTGCGGTTAAGTTTCAGTTATATACACCGGAAGAAATTGCCATTAAAACCTCTGATGATTATGTGGCGTTTGCCAAGCAGAAATTTTTTACACCACAAGAATGGAAAGATATCGTTTGGTGGTGTAACCAAAAAGGAATCAAGTGGGGGATTGCTCCATTCGGTGTAGAGTCTGCCAAGCAAGCTATTGAATTATGCCCGGATTTTATCAAGATCGCTTCTAGTGAATTGACGGATATACCAATGTTACGCACACTGACCTATAGCAAACTACGCTTGATTGCATCTTTGGGTTCGGCTACCGAAAGAGAGATAGTAACGGCTAAACGAGAATGTTGTATTACTACTCACCTACACTGTATTCTGTTATATCCGGCCCCATTGGAATGTATCCGTAGTTTTAAATCTGAGTTTGATAAAATTCGACAGTTGAATGGTACGTTTGGTTTATCAAGTCATTTCATTTTGGACCCGATGCTGACACCTTTGACTCATGCGGTGACTCTGGGTGCCACTACTTTGGAAGTTCATTTTACTGATGATAAGCGTAAGCAAGGGCAAGATCATGCGTGGTCTATGGATATGGAGGATATTCAAAACTTCCGTCAATGGGAGTCAATCCTGCATATGCCATATAAATGGGATATTGACCCTACGTTACATAACAAGAGACGGCTGGCATACAAATCTATCGTCGCTAAAACTGATATTTTTATGGGCGAGAAATTCACAGAAAATAATATTATAACTAAGCGCCCCGGCTACGGTATGTCAGCTAGCAGATGGGACGAGGCGTTAAAGCAAACCGCCCCGCAAAACTTTAAAAAGGATGATTTTATACTGTGGTAAATATTGCAATCTTCTTCGGTATTGATGCCGATTTGTTCAATTATATCAATAAAAAATGGAGAAAGAATGATACCAAGTTTGCTATCGTATTCGAGACTGACCGCAAGAAATATGTCAGTCATATTGATGCGATTGTCAAGTCACATCTACCTATTAAGATTTTCCTTGATCTCCCAGTGGAGGATGCTTATAGTGTTCTATACAGCTTCCTTGTGGAGCAGAATCGCTTTGTATGGTTTCCGACTGCCGAAGTATTTGGTCCCAATGTGAAATCAAACTATGCCAAGGCAATGACCGGGATGTTAATTGTGGCTCTGCGTTTAGCTATATTGAGATATGGTAATGACCCGGAGGATTCTTTGATTGGTATTTCCAACATGTTCCACAACATCAACGAGATCATTAATAATCCGGGTATCAATATGTTGAAGGATACCTTCAAGGATAAGCCAGCTATCGTGGTTGCCACTGGACCTTCGTTGACTAAACAGCTTCCATTGTTAAAGGAATTACAGGATAAGGCTGTTATCATTGCGGCAGATGCTTCATTGAAACCACTACTGGAATTCGGTATCCGGCCCCATTTGGTTGCATCCTTGGAACGTATTCCTGAAACCGTGGCAATGCTGAACCGTTGGAAGGATGATGAACTTGATGGAATCTATCTCGCCGCCTGTCCGGTTGTACCAAAAGAAGTTTATATGGGATATCCCGGCCCCAGAGTTATTGTCTATCGCAACTTCGACCACTTCAAATGGCTTGACATTGAACGTGGGATTCTACAAGTGGAACAGTCATCTGGTAATATGGCCTTTAAAATCGCGGAAGAATTGGGTTGCAATCCGATTGCTCTCGTCGGACAAGATTTGGCATTCGTTGGAGACAAGACACATGCTGACGATGCGCCATTGTTTGAAGGTGAGTCCCAGAATCACCTCAACATGTCACGCATTAAAGTTCCCGGTAACGTCGAACCGGAAGTGGAAACACACCAAATCTGGTATGACTGCCTGAAAGCATACGAACATGATCTTAAAATGTACCAAGGGAAGTGCTACAACTGCACAGAAGGTGGGGCAAAGATACAGGGGGCTACCATAGGTACCCTAAAAGAATTTTCGTCGCTCTGTGAGGCTCCTGCTTCGTCTATCCGGCAAACTATTACGGATACCCTAGCCAGTTTTACACCCAGTTCGACGGAACATCTACTCGGTAAGATCGACTCTGCGATACAGGAAGCTAACGAAATTATGCAACTGTGTTCGGAGGGGATAGAAAAGAACATGCCGGAACTGCGGGAAATGGTTTTTTCTAAACAATGTATCCTGCCGTTGCTGATGCACTTCACGCAAGCATACCATATCCAATTTGAAATGTCCCTGTCTAATGGCTACAATGTCAGTCATCAGGAATGGTTTGCAGTCATGGGAGATTTAACCAATGTATTAAGAGGTGAACTAATCAATGCAAGACACGCCATTGAACATGGACGAGTTTAAAAACTGGTTCTCAAATCATCGTAGTATCGTCTTCTACAAGTCAATCGAATTATTGGCAAAAGTATTCCCAGACTCACAGTGGAAAAATGTGTATGAGGATATGAAGTCTAAGATATTGACAGCACCAGAATAATGTGGTATAATAGAAGTATAGGCTACGGGAGGATTTAAAATGAAAGAGATAAAATATAAATGCCCTAAATGCGGCAAAACAATGACTATGTTGGTTCGGCCTACAGGAGTCAAATGTCCATGTGGTAAAGATATGGTGGAGGTAAAGAAATGACTTCTAATACGAACCGATATACGCCGTGGTATAAAACAGAACTGGGTGAAACTATTATACGCAAAAAGTATATGCACTCGGACGAAACCACCACGGAACAATTCTTTGAACGTGTTGCTTCGATCTTTAGTAATCCTGAAGATATCAGACTCGCTTTAAAGAACGCTGACTTTTTCCCTGCCGGACGGTCCTTATATGCCGCTGGAGCTAAAGGAAAGTTTAAGGCTACCATGAGTAACTGTTATATTCTTCCCTCTCCGGAAGATAATCTTGAATCGATATTTGGGGTCAATGCGAAATCGGCCCGAATATATTCTTATGGTGGTGGATGTGGAATTTCGCTGGATAAATTAAGACCAAAAGGAGCGAAAGTTCACAATGCGGCAAAAACATCTACTGGCCCTGTTTCTTATCTGGATATCTACAACTCTACTGGTAGCGTTATCGGAGCTAATAACAGACGGGCGGCTCTCCTTATGGGGTTATCGTGTACTCACCCGGATATCGGAGACTTTATAAATGCAAAACAGAACAACGTAGCTTTACAAGCTTGCAACCTATCGGTACTGTGGAACAATGATTTTATGTCCAAAGTAAATAACGATATGGAATGGGGGTGCCAGTTCGAAGTAGAATCTACTGGGGAGATCATTACACATTACCCAAACCCAAAGAAATTATTCGATCAATTCTGTCAAGTGAATTATGACTTTGCTGAACCGGGAGCTATCTTTATTGATAATGTCCGTAAGCATACTTTGGTGTCCGGGTTTGATGAATACAAGATCGATATATCAAACCCCTGCGCTGAGTATTTTGGAAATGCTTTCAATTCCTGTAATCTAGGTAGTATCAATCTATACAACTGTGTTGAGAATCCTTTCCAAATGAACCCCAGTATTGATTGGGGTAAATTAAAATACCTAGTTAGATTGGGTGTACGGGCTTTGGATGAAACGCTTGATTATGGTTACGATACTCAACCTCTCACTGAAAATAAACAGTGTATCACTGATTGGAGGGCAATAGGATTAGGAGTATTTGGTTATGCGGATATGCTGGTAGCCTTGGGACTAAAGTATGGCTCAGACAAAGCAATCGAATTTACTCGCATATTATTTCAGTTCATACAGGGAGCATCTATCGAAGCGTCCGCCGAAATAGCTGGAGAAAAAGAACCTTTCGGCAAATACAACTTATCTCTTATCGAAAAATCTGAAATATTTCAAAATCTCGGTAAACCTCAAAAAGAGATGATTCGGGTAAACGGATTACGCAATGCCCAAATTCTTTCCATAGCGCCAACTGGAACTATCGCTACGATGTGTGGCCTGTCCGGTGGTATCGAACCATTGTTCCGGGTAGATTATGAACGTACCACACATTCACTGGAAAAGAGTGGAAAGACATTCCATGTATTCGCTAAGAGTGTGGAAGACTTGATGACAGAACGTAACTGGGGGTTGTACCATAATAAGGAAGACCTGCAAAAATTCTTTCCGTATGTGGTTGATTCGGAAGATATTTCACCACAAGCCAGAATCAATACTCAGGCCGCAATTCAAGTCTATGTGGATAATGCCATATCGTCAACTGTAAACCTGCGTAATGACGCAACGGTTAATGATATTCGCAATTTGTATGTAGATGCTTGGAAGCAAGGATGCAAGGGTATCACCGTATTCCGTGATGGATGTAGTCGTACTTCTATCCTAAAGAGTGAACCGAAACAGGAAGAAACCCCCAAGTCAAAGATCGTATTCAATTCGGTAACACCTGAGAGTCGCGGTTCGCGTAAGGTTGTGCCGGGGAATATTGTCACTGGGCATACTGCTTGTAGTAAGAATTTCTACACTATCGTTGGTAAGGTGGACGGCGAAATATTCGAAGTGTTCACTGGGTCCGAAGGTGGGTGTCAGGCAAACCGTAATGCGATCACTAAAATGACCTCACTGGCATTGCGCTGTGGTGTATCAAGGGATAAAATCATATCTGAATTGAAGTCCTGTCTGTGTCCGGCGTGTAATGTCCTGCAACGTCAGGGTGAAAAGGATATCAATAATTCCTGCGCGGCTTGTATCGCTGAAGCTATTGAATTATCGGTAGACGCACCAATCAAGGTTGTTGAAAGCGAATTAGCGGAATGCCCTGAATGCCACTCAAAAACTTTACGCCCTGAAGGTAAGTGTAACTCATGCTATAATTGCGGTTACAGCAAGTGTGAATAATTATGCAAGAAGAACGCAAACTGTTATTCTCTGTAACCAAGGATGATTTTAAACTAGAATTCACTCGCGGTAGCGGGAAGGGTGGACAAAAGAAGAATAAAACTTCTTCCGCTGTTCGCCTCACCCATATCGAAAGTGGGGCAGTTGGTTATTCCGAAACCGAACGCAGTCAGTCTCAGAATAAAAAAATAGCCTTGGAACGTTTAATGCAAACCAAGGAATGGAAGAACTGGCATAAATTAAAAGTATCGTTTGCCCTACAAGGTGTGGTAGATATGGAACGTGAAATACAGCGTAGGGTGGATGAACTAATGCAGGATAAGAATTTGAAAATAGAATATTTGGAGGCAACCAAATGATACCAATGAATTTACCATATATCAGAGTAGCGCCTGATGCTATCCCTCCGCGCTACAATCACGAAGATGATGCCTGTTTTGATCTGTGCGCTTATCAAGGCGTAACCATTCCACCGGGAGGGTCGGCAATCGTACCTACTGGATTGATCTTTAATATCCCTTCCGGCAAAGTAATGAATCTGTATATCCGTTCTGGTATTGCGGCAAAGACAAAACTCCGTTTATCTAACGGGGTAGGTAAGATTGATGCCGGATTCCGTAACGTAGTTTGTGCGCTGATTGATAATATCGGTGACAAGCCAGCAACCATTGAAAAGAATGATCGGATTGTACAGGCAGAAATTGTCAATAAAGTCCCAGTGAATCTGGTAGAAGCAACAGTTGTAGAAGATACAGCAAGAGGATTAAATGGACTCGGTTCATCTGGAACAAATCCACTACTTTCTGGTTGATCTAAACAATAGTGGGGAATATTTTAATGTGGGAGTATATGGAGATAAAGATAAAGCCGAAGCTTACTTTATGTCTGTCTCCCACGATGTACGGTATACCGGAAGTCATAATGCAGAAAAAGAACCAGTAAAAGGTAAACATATTGACGGTGGCATTATCGTATCAAGTAAATGGAAAGCGGATAAGATTACCACAATGGCTGAACGTGGACTCTTAGCGCCACCGGATAAAAGGCATACTTTTGGACCGAATTCAGATTATTGTCCACCAAGTAATAACGCAACAGATTAGCGAACAAGACGGTATCCGGCAAATGGAATACCTGTGGCGATCTTATGAGAGCAACCACAATAATCCACCCCCTATGGGTACTGTCGTTAATCCATTAACCCCCGAAGAAATAATGATTGAAGAAGAAAATCGGCAAGAACGCAGACAATTTTTAGTAGACTTAATGAACGAATTATCACCGAAGTATCGTCAAATTATATGGCTGTATGCTGTGAATAAATTAACCATGCAACAAATAGCTGATATATTGGGTATCTCTAAACAGGCGGTATCCACCTATATCAAACGTATTCGGCATAGGGCTAATAAAATGAAGCATGTATCTATCATATATCCGATAGACAATGAAGCAAACTTCTACTATAGGAGGAAATAAATGCACATCAAATCTGAATTTGTCAACGATGATTGGCAGGATATCTACATTGATGGTTTACTGGTGTTTGGGAATCACACCGTATCCGCAAGAAATCTAATGAAGGTACTGGAAAAGTATCCCGGTTTTACTTGCGAATATACTGCAAAAATTGACCCGGAGTTTATAGACTAAATGGAGCTATTTAATGCCGGGAGTATACCGAATCAGGAAGCTCACATATACCTTATGTCAGATTTACACATTGGTTGTAACCAGTGGGCTAAAAAACAGTTTATGGAAGATCGAGAGCGAATCTTGGCTGACCCTTTCGCTAGGGTAGTCCTTCATGGTGACGTATTGACTTACGATATCGAAGCTTCCGTTGGCGATACCTATGCGCAATCAATTCCACCGGGGCAACAGAAATATGTAGCGGAAGAATTGCTACGTCCTATAGCCCCACAAATTATCGGCGGTTGTAGAGGTAACCATGAGAACCGAAGTAAGGAAGACGCGAATCCTATATTAGACTTATGTAAGTTTTTGAATATCCACTATTTCCCTGATGAATGTTCATTCCGTATCGCAGTCGGTGAAGATAAATGGGGCAATCCTGCCGTATGGAATTTCTACGGACTGCATGGTACAAGCAATGCCCAAACGATTGGGGCGATCTCCAACTCTTTGTATCGCATGTCAAACATTTGTGACGCTGATGTATACTTTATGGGACATACGCACTGGGCAACACAGTTCCCCGGCGTGTTCTTCCGGCGAGATATTATCCACGGCAACATGGTCCCAGTAGTCCGACACTATGTATGTTCTGCCAGTTACCAAGGCCGCGAGAAATATAGTGTGATGAAGGGTATGAGCCCTAAAACTATGGGATGCCCGATAGTCACATTGAATGCTGACTTGAAGAATATCACCGTGGAATTGCCGACAGGAATTCAAACTTAATGAAGAAAAGATTTTTAAGTAAAATTTATCAAACTGACGATTGTTGGGAATGGACTGGAAATACAGACAAAGATGGATATGGTAAGTTTTGGATTAACTCTCTTCGTCGTAATGATATGGCACATAGAATCAGTTATCAAATATTTATAGGCGAAATACCACAAGGGTTGTGGGTTTTGCATAAATGTGATAATCCATCATGTGTTAATCCAGAACATTTATTTGTGGGAACCGCAAAAGATAATTCTGCCGATAGAGATAATAAAGGTAGGGGTATCTCAGGTGAAAGAGTTCAGACGCATAAACTAATACCATCTGATATTCCAGTAATTAAAGAATTATACCAAAAAGGATTCTCACAAAGAGAAATAGGAGAACAATTTAATTGTAGTCAAGAATCTATTTCTAGATTGTTGCTTGGTAAATCGTGGAGGTGTATACAAGTTTGAAAATATATTTAGCTGGTGGTGGAGGTATGGGTTTGGAGTATGCCGAAAAATGGCGTAGCGAAGCTGAACGAGAATTTTTCAATTACGACAACACCTGTATCAATCCTTTCCGAAACGGTAAACTGCGTCGAGCGTATGACGGCGGCAGTTATCAGGGAGATAAAACCTTGGGTGCCAACGAAATTGTAATCAGTGACCTGCGCGATATTCAACGCTGTGACGTACTGCTTGCCGAAATGCGTAGCGATACCTATAATTATATTGGAACGTCCAGTGAAATTTTCTACGCCCGTTCTATCGGTAAACCAGTAGTGATTTGGACAACCGAAAAGTATGTCAACCATCCTTGGTTGGTCCATGCTTCGGTTAAGATTTTCACTACTGATAATCTGAAGGAAGTCTGTGAATATATTAATTTGCATTGGGGTGATTGAAATGCCGGGACATAGAGGACATGATGTACCATCGTGGGAAGGGTGCGAACCTGTTGATATTAGACACGAAGAAAAATGTGTAGTGGGGGGTCCGGCAGTACCAAGAAAATGTTCGGCTTGTGGCGATACGATTGAAGTTGGTACGGCGGCATACTGGAATGATGGTTGGTATCATCCGGCTTGTTTTATGATTGCTCAGAAACCACTGAAGCAAGAATACTTTTCTCGCGATATCCTGCATGGTAAACCGGAAGAAGCTGATGATGCCGGACATTTTGATACTGACAAGCCGGAACTGCAATGGTTGCCGTTCGGACCTTTGGCTGATATTGCCAGAGTCTTCCAATACGGTGCCGGGAAGTACGGTAGGGGGAATTACCAAAAAGGAATGAAGTGGAGTAAGTTGATCGGTTCGGCGCTACGTCACCTATACGCTTTCATGGACGGTGAAGATAAAGACCCGGAATCCGGGTTATCGCATATCGCCCATGCGGGAGCCAATGTGATCATGTTGTTGTATACGATACAGCACTATCCGCAAAAGGATGATCGTAAGAATCTGATATGAAGAATATGAAAGATATTGGGAAAAGCGTAGTTTATTGGAGTAAGGTATTACACCTTCAACATTGGACCGTTCACATACTTAAAGAACCTGCCGGGGAAGATGCCCTAGCGGATATGCGTTCGGCGCATTTCGATCATATAGCGTGGATTCGGATTGCGTCAAATTTCTTTGATGGGTTTAATGTAGAGGAACAAGAGAAAGCTATTTTACATGAACTGTTGCATATTCATACCCGTCATGTTTTGGATATTGCTATGGACCAGTCGGAACAGTTATCATGTGATACACAATTTGCATTAAGAACCTCCATATTAAGGGAAATGGAATACTCTACAGCGGCATTGACCGATGTAATTTATGAAATGGACCAGTACCGGAAACAGGAAGTCAAGCAAGCAAAAAAGCTAGGTAAGAACGTAAAGGCCCCTACATAAACGTGGCTCTACGGGCTTCCTAGGAGGTCGTTATTTTCATAAAAAGACACAAAAAAGGGGAGGCTTGCGCCTCCCTTTAGTCATTTATGGAATTGTTATACCAGCCGTTGCCATTTGCTTTTTCAGAGTCTTATAGACCTGTCGTTCAAAATGGAACTTATTATATTTGCCATATACTGTTAATGCACCCAACCAACCTGTCAGATAGGTGGACGCTGAGTAGGAAATTTTACCAAATGTCAAATTGTTGGCTACATCCGGTGCGTAGTTTGCCATAGCCACGGCACTATAAACCACGCTATTAATGCGTAGATTAAGTGAGGTGCCATCCCACCCTCCTGCTAGGTAATGCCAACCTGTGACGATTGCTGAAGAGGTGACTACCGTACACCCACCAGTAACCCCATATGCTAATAGTGTGGTTACGTTAGCTGAAGTCTTTACCAAGGCAAAACCAAGACTGGCGGTACTGGTCGCTGTATCTTTTGATGTACATTTGGATAATATAGCATCATAGGTATTATCTTCTGTCAGGTAGAAAGCACCATTAAATGAGAATGGTAAACTGCGTTCCAACTGGGCGGGTCTTCCAAATGAAATTGATTGAGCGCCAGCCGTAAAGAATGCCATGTAACCATTACAGTAAATCGGGTCCGTAGTCTCTGCCGCAGTCGTTGCACCTAGAGCGCCATTGTTTCCTTTCCCGCTATAGTCCTGTAAAATCCCCGGTATTCCGGTAGGTGTTGCATAAGTAACCGTGGCGGTGGTTGGATTAATTTGATATTGCCCCAGTGTGAAGCCTTTGGTTGCATCCCCGGCATGTGAAGCTGTGGCGTAGGCAGTCGCGGTATCCGGTAGTAACCACAATCTGGAATCTCCACCACCGATATCTACACTCAATATCAGCTTATAACTGCCGTCTCCATTATTCGTGACTGATGCCGTGATAGCATTCCCGCCGAAAGTGATTACCGCAGTTGTCGTTGTATCGAAAATGGCGAACCGGGATGAAGAGGAACCAAGCATAAACCGCCTACTATTCACCGGGGTGATATTGACTATAATATTACTATTGTATGTCATTAACCCACACATACTAAGGTAATGGGTTGCTGTGGAGGTAAGCGACATATAAGTTGTACCGGAGGTATTACTCATTTCGCTGATGATCGGGGTAGCAAATGCGAAATTGACACCTACAGTATTCTTGGGGATATTTGACAACAGTAGCAACTGTGATCTAGGCAGTCCACTCCCCATATCTTGGACTTTCATTATTTCATCAAGACCTTAATGGTTACATCTGCCGTTTGGGTAACAGCCGCCGTAGCAGGGCCGGACCCCAGTTTAAGATGCCGGAGCATACACAACTGGTGATAGTTCTGCACGAAGGTACCCCCGGCTGATTTTACCGTGGCTAAGACTTCCGAACCATCCTGATCATAGACCGGATAGAAAGTCCCATCTGCTGATATAGATGCCTTGAATGATACAACCGTCCCGGTAAACGTACTGGGAATTTCAATAGCCACATATGAGTGACCTGTCATATCCAATGCCGTACTGAGTGTCCCACCACTCGAAATTGTTACCTCTGAAACTCTGAAGTCTGCAAAAGTTCTTTGAACTCCCACTATACTGCACTCTCCTTAAATTTACTTTCCAGCAATCTTTAAGCCAACCATGCCGATACCCAAGATTTGCCAGAGTAACCTTTCTCCTTTAAGAGAACTGATCTTACTGTTTAGCTCTTTCTCGCGATCTCTGAAGGATTGATTGAGCTTCGTCAAGTCCTCGTTTGCTTGCTTCAAGTCTAGCCTTGTCTGCACCAATTCGCTGTTCAACTTCACCAATATCGTTTTGACTTCGTTCAATTCTTGCCGCGCTAGATTCAATTCGCCCTGCACTTTCAATAACTGTTTTTGAGATTCCGTCAAGCTTAGTGTCGAGATTTCTAAGGTCTGTCTGGACTCGCTGATAATTTGCTCCAATCGCGTCATTTCCTGTTCCGTTAGAGTGTATGTAGCCGCCGAGCAAGTACCCGGATAGACCAACAATAATACACAAAGCAATAACGATGATATAATTTTTCGCATTTTCATTCAACTTATCGACCCTTCTTTCCCTTCTTACATGCCATTTTCAAACGCCTCCTTAAAAGCATTCTCCATGCCTGAAATATAGTTCTCTAATGTGTCGCCGAAATACTGCCCATTTTTTAACGCTTCTGCATATTCTGGAATAGTTTGTGCAGAAAGGGTTTCTGGGTAGTATTTTTTTATGTACCTCCCAAAGTAATTGGCGTATGCCTCATATGTAGGGAAGTTGATATAGTAAAATCTACCATCTGGTTGTGGGCAACCATTGTCTTCAAACTGGGTCAGTCCTGCTAGATTATGGTTATCAATCGCCAGTTCTGATTCAAATGGTACCCCAGTATCGACGTTAGTGCTTTCGTGTACCCATTGACTGTAAATCCAGCGATAGTCTATGCCACAAATCTCTGATGCCTGTTGCGCTAAACCAAGAAAATAATCGTTTACCATCTGTCATAAATCGGGGTAATATTTGTTTTCAAGTATTATCCTCTCCTTAATACATTCTTCTTTAGTAGCAACTACACTAGAATATATTCTTTTCCCATTATAATTTATGTACGCCCTCCAACTATTCTTACACCTTTTATCATAAGTGATGCCAGTCGTCCCTGTGATATTATCTTTCCTTGGATATTTATTAATTTGATTTACACTAAAAGAACAAATACGAAGATTACTTTTTCTATTGTTTCTTTTATCTCTGTCAATATGGTCACATTGTTCAATTTTCCAATCGACATTTTCTATTCCCATAATTATTCTATGAATAAATATTCTTTTTGAGCCATGATTTATTTTGGTTTCGATATATCCATGATGATTTTCGCGCCACGTATAATGACAAATTTTATTAAAATCTTCTTTATCAATGATAAATTCTACCCCAGTATTAAAGGCTTTTCCGATAGTATAATTTTCATAATGGGTATATTGGTTTAATCTTCTTGGAAATGACATAATAATCTCCTTCGCTTAACTTCGCAAAATTTATAATGGGAAGGGCGCGAAGTTGCCTTTATCGTACTGTTAGCTAAACAGAACTATCCCATATTATTATATCATAAATAAATTATTTTGTCAATGGTAATTTATTACCAACGATACTTTCCTCCGGTGCGCCCCTCTCTACAATCTGCGTGAATCCATGTCGAATATCTACCCACTCCATCAGCTTGCAATTCTTCGGCCCATTGAGCGAGCTGTTCCATGCTGATTTCCTCGCAAGTAAAATCGCAAGCATTACCGTATAGGTGCTGACTATTTTCCTCACCGCCCTCATGCCGATTCCAGTATTCGCATCGACAACCAGACGTAACGATAATAGGTACGCCAGCTTTCTCTCGGATATCGTCCATGAGCGCCAGTAACAAGGGATTAATAGAATTAAAGCCGCAACCACAGTGACAAGCAAATTCATCAAGCGCAAAATACTTAGACACCTCCTTCACCTCCGGTTGGGTTTTTCTTTATAGGAGGACTAGGGGAATTAAACATTCTGTCGATGGTTGTGTCACTGACTTTACCAAGTATTACCATAGCAATTATAAATTCCAAAAGGTCTTTCATATTGGTGGTAAGTTCCACATTGAAGAATATTACCCGTAATAGACCAACAACTGCTATGATGAAAAACGTGAAGAGAAATAGGGAGGTCCGGCTAGGTTCGCCGTTGACGAAGAATATACCCTTCTTCCAGTCTTTTAATGTTCCCATGTTACACCTTCATATGTCCTTGAATAAGGAATATAATTAATCCCAGTAGGGCCGCTGATAATGTGGCTAATGTCCAAACATAGAACCCTTCGATTTTTTTAGTAATCTTGTCAATATCGTCCTTTGCATCCTTCACAAACTTGGCTATATCTATTTTGTTTTGGGCGATATCATCACATATGGATTTTTTATCCAGATTGAATTCCTCTTTGCGTAGGTATCGTGCTTCGCCATCTCGCATTAGTCTGCACATTTCTTCGATTTGTTTGTTCATATACTGTAGCTGTTCAGGAATACCCTTCATGGATAACTGCATATCTTTAATGTCCGTTACGTTTTGATTGATCAGCAAGTCATGTCGTTGAAAATTATTAAAACATTGATTATCAAAATCTCCCGTATGTAACTCTACTGTCATTTAATCTGCTTCCCCTACACTAAACTAAGGGGGTGGGCAAAACCCCCTCTATTTCAATGCCCGTTTTGCTATGTTCATTTCTCTGATCTTAACTCTATCCATGCGTACACGTTTCTGTTCTGAAGTCAAGGTTTTGGAATCAAGCACATCTTTTGCTTCCTTTTGAATATCGCGGATTTCACGAATGGCGGCTTTAACCGCATCGTGTTTAGCTTCCGGGTATTCACTAGGTTTGATCAGCTTCTTATCGAGAAGGGACTTGATTCTGCCGTATTCTTCGTTCTTATCGAACAGACGTTGGATAGATTCGGGACTCTGGTAAGGCGTTACGTTGACCGCAGATGCCACTGGCAACCATTCCATAGGTGTACGTTGCGGCAGTTTATTACCACCTTCCACCATTTTATTAGTAAGTCCCAATGCTTCTTTACCCAGTGTACCAGTATAACCTTCAATAACGTGATCGATACTTCTGGGAGATACTCCCATATACTTACCGATAACTTTGGAGAATTCACTGGTGTACGGGCCGAATTGTAACTGCGGGTCTTTGCCTTGCTCAGACTGCGGAATGATCGTCCGGTCACGGAACATATCGTAGTTCATAGCAACTTCCATAATCGGCTGTAGGGCTGTCAGGATAAAGCCGGGAGTGAATGCCTGACCGAGATTCTTCTGCAATCCTTTGAAAGCTTCCGGGTTTCCGGTACGCATCCAATCAAGATATCTCTCAACTGTAGTACCGAATAACAAGCCAGCTTCGAAAGGTTTCGGAAGTCGAGCCATACTTTTCTCTCCGGGTATAATCCAGAACAAGTCTTTTTCCCATTGTGGTAGTTCCTTGTAGCGATCATCACCCTCATTGGCGAAATAAAGCATACCAGACAATAAGGATATCATTGCCATTTTCATGCTGGTGTCGCCGGGGTGGGCTATGAATTCGCGTACCAGTTTGTCCGAACCTTGGATATTAGCATTGAAGAATGAGATATAACGGTTGATCTTTCTGCCGTACACTCCGGCGCGGGAGAAGTCCAAGGTGATATCTCTGGCTTCATTTGCCAGTTCGTAACCAGTCATTGGTTGGATATTGGTTTTAGTCATACGAGAAACCATTCCAGTATAACCAGCTTTTGCATTTTTGTACTCAGCTAGTCGAGTGGAAACTTCCACCTTTTCTGAAAAGTTCTGCATGATATGGAACAGGTTGGTGACAATCTCCTGCGGGTGAGAAACCATCCGTTTGAATGATTCCTTGCTATAAATGGCATGAAGGTCTTTCTGTAGGTAGTTGCGGTCAATACCCATGATATCGGCATGGGCCGCGCCACTATCCAGATATTCCTGATAGATGCCATTCTGTTTGGATATGTCGGTGAACGCCCGGATTGCGTCATAAAACGGGATATACCCATGATGTGAGAATACGAACGCAGTAAACTGGTCCTTGAAGAAGTTACGGAAAGCGAACGTAGGGGTAGCCGTAGCGCCAATCCGCAACCAAGTCGCTGGCTTTTCCAGTAGACTGAATAAGATATTGGATTGTGGTACGTTCATGTTACCTACAGCTTGTGCCAAACTATGGGTAGTCTCATAATACTGCGGTTTACCCAACACCCAGACTTTAAAGATATTCTCTTTCTTAGATGAAGGAGCGCCCACGCGATTAATCAAACCAGCCATATGAGGTTGGTTTCCTAGTCCGGCAAAGTGCTGACCAACTTGGTTGAACTCAGCCTTGCTATAGAACTGGTATACATGCTTCAGCGTTGATTCCAACGGGGATATGATTGACTTCTCACTAGAACCGATCTTATGGATTGGATTACCGATATTGACGAACGATTTGGAATTGATACCGGATACGATGTTTTCGGCATCTTCTTCGGAGAAGTCTTTCATCAATGGTACATAGTTGGGGTCTTGCTTGATCATAAACTGGTAGCCCTCTTCGCTGACCAGTCCACCGTCCACCAGTACATTCAACAGGTAACGGTTCAGGTTTACGATATCACTGGCGGCATCCTTAACCTTCTGGGATGTATTGTTGATAATATCGTTTGACTCCTGTATCGTGAGTCCCTGCTCAATGGAATGTTTCCGGTTGGCTAAGTCAATGACACGTTTGGCGATCAGATATTGATCGAGACTCTTTTGTTCATCTTCGTTCAAATTAGCGAAGATTTGGGTGATAGGTTTAATATCAATCTTGCCTTGACCATCCCGCAAGTCCACACCTTTGGCACCGTAGCGGATAAGTTTCTGGGCATGTCCTGTCCACCCTCTGGTGGCTACAGCGGCATGAATGCCAAGCTTACGCATATCCTCCTTAATGGTAGGATTGAGTATGCCAGCCTCCTTAAACCCAAACTGATCATCCACCCAGTTCTTGTAGTTTTCACTAAAGATTTTGAAGGTGGCCTGTTTGATTTTGCCAAGCATAGTTTTGGGGGATATCTGTTGTTGCGTTGTCTGGGCAATACCCGGAACAATACGTTCACGGTTCTGCAATGGATTCGGGTTGGTCCGGGAGAACTGAATAGTTCCGTCCGGTTGTGCCGTCTCCGTCCATCCAGCATCACGCAGATGTTGGGCATTCAGTCGGTTACGTTCAAAGTGCATGGAGTTAGGAGTAAAGTTAATTTGCTTTACATCCAGTAGATTCTGTCGGCTATTGTCTGGTTTGATGTTACCTTCCATATAAAGGGGTTGACCATTTTGTATCCCCTGTTTAATGGCATCAGTGAAGTCAACAGACCATGCCCCAAACTTTTCTCCTTCTTCGGTAATGGCAGTTTTTTCTACCTTAACGGTTGGGTCGAATTTTTTGAGGTACTTCTGAACTTCGGTAGTAAGAATTTTATCATAGAATCCTTCAAATCCTTTACCACCAACAACAATACTATCGCCCTCTAAAACACCTTTATTTTTAGTATCGTTGATAATACTATTTGCCATTTCTTTACCAAGTAGTTCTTCTAGTTCTTGGTCAGAATCAACGGTTTTAGAGATAACTTCTTCTGTATCTTTTGACCCTTGGATTAAATAGGTACCGGGGCGATCAACTGCTTTAGTCCATTGGATGCGATCAACCACACCTCTAGTGTTATTGGTCCAACGGTCTATCTGGACTAAGGCATCTGTCCACATTACCTGTTGATAACCTTCTTTAGCGGCAAGATTAAATACTCGTTTCATTGCCAGCATAGCCCAAGTAGAGGTTTTTTTCATGGGGGCGTTGTCTACGCCCCTATCCATATACCATTTAATATCTTCTCTAACATTTTCCCTGATAGTGCTTAAATGGTTATACTTTTGGATATCGGAGTTTATTCTATCCCAGTTTTCGGGGTCATATTCTCTGATTTTAATATCCCTTAATGCTTTGTATACGTTTTCTTTTCCTCCATATTTACCGATGATTTTTTCAGTATCTTCGTTTAGGCCTTTTAGTTGTTCTCGAAGTCTTGTTAATTCTTTTTGGGTATCTTCACTCGGATAACCAACATAACCTTCGGTACGTCCCTTTTGGTGCCAGTCAGATTGAATTTCTTCGATAAATATAGTCTTTTTACCATTAACGATACGATCAGTAGTTCTGATGTGTACTAATACATTTTTCTCTTCCCAATGTAGCCCTTTATAATATCCATTATTATTTGGCAACCTTAATAGGATTTCTCGGTAATTAGTGCCACCGGGGATATTATATTGGCTATATTTAGAGGTCCTATCTGTTTGCATTATTCTGACTTGGTACTCGTCAATTACAGTTTCTTTCTGCATACGGATAAGTTTTGACAGTAAGATATCTTTATCCCATTTTCTAGAATTTGGATTATTGTTTTTGATAGCGTCTGCTGATACAAATTTACCAGCGTCAGGCCCTTCGGTGATCTTATTATAAGTAAGAAGGATAGGGTCTTCTTCTGAATCCGTCTTATCCTCATAAATGATTTGATCTCCGTGGTCCATCACTTTAACTAATGATTTAGCTAAATCGCGATCAATTATTTTATTATAATGTTTTCGAGCGTCCTGTTCATTATCATATATATATTGTAGTTGATGATCTTTGACCTTCCATTTTAGCTTACCTTTATTAATCTCTTCTAGCTGTATTCCACCCTTGCGAATAAAGTCCAAAATATCATTTCTGCTTACTTTGCCAGTCTGACTTTGCAACCAAGTGATAAGACCAATATCTTCCATTTCTTCCAGTTTAACACCAGACACTTTAGAGGTATTGGTTTTATCATTATATAGGTTTTGCAATAAATCTTTGGCAGGGATTGAAGTAAAGTTTAATCCATTGACATGGTTATATAGTGCAGAATAGAAACCCAGTTTCTTGTTATTGTCCATGTCTTCGTCTGTTTCAAGATATGTCGGTTCGGATGCTAAAGGCCCTCTGTCAATCTCGTCCTTGACTTTCAAATTACCAGTCCGTACATCGTTGTAAAGTTCTTCCAGATTCTTCAAGGTGTCGGGTTGCAGTAACTTTTTAAGTTTAGGGTCTATCTTCCCTCCATGATTATAAGCTTCCTGAACGATTGGCTTCATCATCCGTAATCCAGTCAGGAGGTTATAGAACAGGTTGGGGGATTGAAATACTGGGTCTCCCTTGAAAAATTTAGCAATTTCCTTATCGGTCTTTACCAACATCATCGTCATATGATCAGCAAAGATTTCGTGGAAATAAGTATAAGGTGGCATTGGGTTGTATGGTCCCGGTAGTTTTTGACTAGGTAAATGACTTTCTGGGAATACATACCCTTTCGATTTGGCTTCAACTACGAAGTTCATCCAGTGACGCTGTTGGGTTTCATCCATACTACGAAGGTATGCGTGAGCAAACTCATGTGTTACCACAAACGCATTGGCACCCTTATACATCATCAGGTAAGATTTATGGGTAGCGTAGTTTAACCCTGTGTTGACTCCAAGAGTAGTTCTACGACCTTCTCCCGGTTTAAAACCCGATTGGCGTTTTTCAAACATTTCTTTACCAAGTTCTGGATGTGCAGGATTGACTCCAAAAATCGTGGTCAATCCGGTAGCATCATAGTGACGTTTCGCCAGAATAGTGAACAGTTCATTCAGACCTTTCTGAATTCTGCCGTCACGTTCCCACCGTTTATATTTGGATACAGATAGGTCATTAATGCCGGGTGTTACGGTAACTGGTTTCCCGGTATTCTTCTCCACGAATTCCCGCATATCGGTATCCAGTTTTTCGATAATATCACCATTGGCTTTATCTGCCATCCCAACTTCTTTAGAAGAAAATAATCCTTCGGTAGTTGCTATGTCATCCCATTGACGAATCAACGGTTTGGCTTTTTCAATGGCCTGTTTAGAAGCTTTTGGCAATAGTTTAGCGAACCCGTCATAATCTTCAAGACGAGCAAAATTGACCAGTTTACCAGCAGTCACATCAGGATGTTTTTCAGTATCCGGGGCGATCTTTGACGCTTGACGCAGGTCATTGGTGTATGAGGTTTTGGATTTATATGCGTCTAAACGGAATTCATTAACTGGGAGATTGTTGTCTTTTAATAATTGTCTTTTTGTTTCAACTGGTAATGATAATTTTAACCTACCTTGATCATTAACATACGTTTTGGCGATATTGTCTTTAATGTCTGTAGGGGTTAAGGGTGATTGCCACCAATAAGTAAATTGTTTTTCCACTTCACTATTAGGTATTTTATCCCAACGGCGATTGAAGATATCAAGGTTATTGTATTCGAGTTTAGCCCCACCCACATTTTTGGTTTGAGTTTGTTGCTTCGGAGTAACTTGTGGGACTACTGGGGCTGGTGCTACAGGTGCCGGGGCTACGGGCGCGGGGGCTACCGTAGGCGGTACAACCTGTGGAGCAGGTAACGGAATCACTTGTGGTGTTACCGGACCTGTCTTGGGATTGATCGGGATATTTACCGGAGGCATTACCTGCGGAACGATCTGACTAGGGGGAGGAAGCTGATGATCAGGAGGTGTGATATCCGGTTGAGGAATAACCTGTTCCGGTACTTCCGGCTCCGGTGCCACGGCATCCCGTTCAGCCCGTTTCTGAATCATACGTTCCACGATATCGGTATTGTCAATAATATTAGGGTCGGCAAGGATAGAGTCGATTGCCTTGATTTTGGCATCTCCATCCAGACCGTCAATAGTTTTGATCAGGTCTTCATCCATGTGTCCCGAATCTTTGGCGGTATCATAGAATCCGATCTTTTCTTCCGGGGATAATTGTTCTTGCGGAGTAAACCCTTCTTGGTCCATCTCCTTAAAGATACGCAGTCTATCAATTTCTTCCTTAGTACGTTGCTGTAAATCTTTAGTCGATTGTTCTTCGGTTTGTTTAATTCCCTTCTCAACCTGATCAAGAATTGCTTGTTCTTCCGGCCCTTTGGCATAACGACTCCCCAAGGCGCGGAATGTAACACCAGCACCGATACCACCGATAGCACCCAAGACAGCAGACTTGACACGATCTTCTGTGGGATTTAATGAATAGGGTGTACCCATAATACCGTCAGAAACGGCTCCGGGCATCTGATTTTCCTGTATAGCTTGCTGTTCAAATTCCTGTAGTCCTTCGCTGAATCCAGTACCGAAGAGTTGAACGGCAGTCTTTTGACGTACCTGATCAACAATCTTACTGGCACTTTGAACTAAGGATTGATTTTGAACGCCCTGTAATGCGGTACGAGCTTCCTTGCTCAGTAGCTTACCTCCCGGTTTTGCGAGTACGCTAGTCAAAGCGCCACCCACGCCAGTTATTGGTAAGTTCCATCCAAAGACGCTTTTGGCAGAATCTTGAATCTGTTCGTCAGATACTTGTATTTTGCCAGCGGCCCGATCTTGCAGTAGTTGTGATTCTTGACTTCTGGCTTCACCAGCAGACTCTAACATACCAGCACCGAAACCAGCAACCAGTTCAGCACCCTGTTGTAGTTTCCGGGCTTTATCTGCCAAGGCTATACCTTCAACCATTTTACCAGCACCAATAGCGGAATTGGCGGCTCCGGCTAGTTTACCTACTCCGGCAACTGCCTGTAATGCTTTGGCGGCTCCCACTTGGGGAATGAAGAATCCTACCATTGAACCAATAAGATTACCAGTATCAGATGCGGCTCCACCTTTGAACCAATAGTCAGGGTTTTGTACATCTAATACAGGGCCATTATATCCGGGCTGGAAGTATTTCTGGTTGGTAGTATCCTCAAATTGTTTGAGAGTTTTTCCCAGTTCAGATAAGCTATCCAGTCCGGTCATGTCACCAACGGTTTGCGCTCCCCATCCAAGACCTCCGACTAGGTTGGTAGCAGAGCGTCCAGCAGCCTTCCCGAATTCGGCGGGATTACTGACTTCAGGCTTTATGGGTGCAGGTTGCCAATTACTTACATAATCGTCGAGTGACTGCATAAAGTTTACTACTTCGTTCGGGTCTTTTGCACCTTTAGCCAATTAAATCCCTCCTTACTGGGGTGGTCCTTGCGGGTAAAGCTTCTGGACTTTATCCAGAATCATTTTCTTAAAGTTCTGACCCTTGTCCGGCTGAGATTCCATTTGGGTTACAGCGGATTGAATCATGTCATAGAGTTTAGGCCAACTAGCTTTCTTTTCCACATCAGATAGCCCATCTAGACCATCCAATTCTTTCAAGGTCTCTTTGACGGCCTTAATATTGGTGTCGTACCCAAACGGTACACCTCCACCCTGACCTTTAGCCGCCATGACTTGGGCATCCCGTTCCTTTCGGTATTGCATGGTGGTGTCAAACTGGGAAGCTGATTGTGCTTTAGATTGCTGGAAGTGACTTTCGGATTGTGCCGCATTCGCTTTATGCTGTGCCAGTGTCGCCTGTTGTCCTGCATCAAGGTTTGTAGCCTTGACAAACGGCATCAGTGCCGGGGCCAGTGTACCTAGAGCGAAACTCTCCTGTGGGTTCTTGCCGTCTTGGTTAAGGATACCCAGACCTGCCATTAGTTCAGCATTGGCCTGTTGCTCGAATTCCCGATTGTGGATATCTGCCAGCATCTTTTGGTCTTGTGCGTGGGCCTGTGCCAAACTCTGAGCATACGGAGCTACTGCTTGATAATCACTACCGCGCAGTTTTCCACCTTCGCCAGCGGCAATCATCATTTGAAGTTGCATGGCGGCAGAATCCATAGCCTTGGGAACTTCCCGTTTGGCATTATATTTTGACATTATCTGGTTATATAACTGTGGTGCTTTGAGGTTGGCATAGGGCGATTTGGCATACGCTTCCGAACCATCGTCGGGGGCGGGGTCTGCACTATAATTAGAAGCACCATTTTGAGCATTGGATAAATGCAGATGGTTTCCTTCATCCAGAAAGTTCAGACCCACACCTTGCGCTAGTTTAGAAAGAATGGGGGTAATTGAGGAACGTGCTTCCGGGTTGTCGAATTCTGTACCGGACTCGTCCGAACCAAAATATACATCGGCGGCATTTGCGCCATTCCGTTGTTCGTGCAGGGAATTGTTGCCCCAATTTCTAGCCCCACTTGTACCGTAGAGATTAACTCCGGCCTGATTGTATGCCAGTTCCGCAAGTCTATCCAAAGCAGTTTTTACGTCCGGGTTGATATTAGGATTGCTTGCTTGTGAAGTCCATTGGAACGCCATATTTATCGCCCACTTCTCCACTGAGTCAACAGAGTCAGTAGGTCGGAAAATGTCTTTCCGGCGTTCTGGGGCTGTTGCGCCTGTTGATCATAGGCACTAGCTTGATCAGGTTGTAGTGACGTTTGCTGTTGGTTGGGCATTGCCGGGGGCGGTCCTTTCTTGCCACTTTGGACCCATTGATCATACATAGCTTTATAAGCGGCAAGTTGCCGTGTACCACGATCTTGATCTGAGGAATCCTGCATATATTTCGGACCCCACGTTTGAGCAAAACCATTCAGAAGGTCGGTAAACCCATTGGATTCTTTAATTACCTGCATTTACCACACCTCCATTAATACACTGTTTGCCAATACTGTATGGAAATCTTTGGTACCGATATCGTATACTGTTTGTTTAGGCAGTTCGGATATTCTCTTGATCTTTTTCAGCCCACAGGCCGTGATAGCAAAATCTCCTACTACCAGTTTACCAGCATCAACGATACCTTCATCCGTAAATACTCCCTGTGTAGGAGTACAACGAACAAACCCATATTCAAATTCTATTTCCAAAACATCCTGATCGGGTGTTTTCTTAATAATTGTTACTTTGTCTGGGGTCATTTTGCGATTGCGAACGGTACAGATTGTGTCGCCTACCTTCAGATTTTCCACTAGGATATCTTCACAGAACTGACCGCAGATTTTAGTTCCGGCAGGGAAACAAGCAATCAGACTACCACCGATACTACCGATAGCTCCCCAAGGGGATGCCTGTTGTGTTGCATAGTATTGACCGGGGGTAGACATTGCCAACCGCGAAGCTTCTTCTGTTTTATACAGGTCTGCTCCGGGTTGATAAGTACCGAGTGCCATTTGGATTAATTTACCGGGATACGACAGTGAAGCATCCTGTGCCTGTGTAGCAGTCTGCATTGGGACTAGAGCATTTTGAATCTGTGTTTGATTCATCTGTCCGGCCTGACCATATACATTCTGCCGATTACCGATAAGATTTGTCTGATCAGAGAGCATTTGGTTACGATTGGTAATATCAGTATTGCCAATAGTGGCGGCACTGTTGATATTTCCAGCTTGCTTATCATAGAGCGAAGCTTCCTGACCGTACAGGTTGCCCTGTTGTCCAAGCATATTGCCCTGTTGGGTATACATATTACCCTGTTGCCCAAGCAATGTTCCCTGTTGTCCGTACACGTTACCTTCCTGACCGTAGAGCGAAGCTTGCTTATCGTAGATATTACCTTGCGCTCCGATTAGACCGGATACCGTATTGATATCATTATTGAATGATTCATTCATTGATCGATTGGCCCAAGTTCCCAATTTGTTATTCACATCGTTGGAAATTGAACTATTGATAACGCCCTTTCGAGAACCTGCGTTCAAGGCTTCACCTAGGGTACCGCCAATAACATCGGCTAGTACAGCTTTCTTGTTATCGACATATGCTGAAGGTAGTTCACCTCTAGCCAAAGCTTGATACTGTGGAGCTAGTTCTGCATATTTGGGGTCCAGTCCGGCATACTTCTGATCTAAGGCACTATATTGTCCATTCAAATCTTGGTATGATTGGTCCAGATTGTTGAACTTCTGCCCGATAGCACCATACTGTTGGTCTAAAGCCCCGTACTTTTGGTCAAGGTTATCGTATTTACCATTGATTCCCTGAAGTTGGGACTGATAACCAGCATTCATATTTTTGGATTCGTCAGCTAGGGCGGCAGACTTGTTCTGCTGTGCCTGATATTCCGGCGCTAAGTTCTGGAAATTACTGACGTTTTGATTATAACTATTCATAGCATTGGTTTGTTGTTGGTTGGCAGTATCATACATTTGTTTGTAGTCAACTGCCGGATTGAATGACGTACCGTTTAAGGCCGTATTCGCCATATCCACAAGATTAAACATTGGTGTTTTGATTTTATCATTGAAGTCATATTGCTGTTGCAGTAAACCTTTTTCTTGTTCAGACATTTGTTTCTCTTGTGGAGGGGCATAATTGACTGAAGTACCACCCTTGCCGAATCGCTGTAGATCGAACTTAAACATTTGACACCTCCACTGTTGCTGACCAGACCTGTTTCTTCTGATCATCAATATACTCTGGTCTAAAAACTATGGTTTCTCCTGCTTCGTTGGTAAATGTAACCAGATTACCGTCGATCTTTGGATGACGGAATCCGAACAATCTGGCAAAAGCATTGATATTATGAGAAGTCAAGGCACCTAGGTATTTCATATTATGGAGTCGGCATAACAGTTTACCAACATCATACCAGAATCTACCATCACCACTGACGTTACATATCATCAACATTTTCCACCCGCTATGGATTGCGTATTCAGCAAATCCACGGTTCGGGAGATAGTATACACTGAACCCTTCCGGGGTAATGCACTTGTCTCCGGTTTTTTCTTCAAAGTATTGTTTGTATTCTTCATAAGTTTTATTCATGTTTACGCTACTCTCTTAATAAAGTATAGTCCGGTAGCCGGAGGAACAACTGTTTGTGCTGTGATATTGGTATTGGCGCTAACATTAGAATAAACCGTATTTGCATAGTTTGCGCTATAACTACCACTCCAAGTATGACTGTGTGCGGATTGCGCTCCGCTAGCAGTATGGGCATGACTGCCTCCACTACCAGCATTCGACTGACTTACCGATATTGACACGGCTTGTGCGCCAGAGGCAGAGGTACTAAAGTTTGAGTTACTGGTTGTGTATAATGGACCCGAAAGTACCATAGCGGAACCCTCAAAACCACCATAGACATTAGGAACACCAACCGTATGGGTATGATTACCAATAGACCCACTTACCCCTACGCTATGTCCGTGGACTGGCATCTCTGCGGCAGACAATGTATGAGCATTAACCGTAACCGATACTGAGGGTTGGGAAGCACTGGTAGTTCCACCAACCGTACCACTTACCGTACCCGAAACACCAATAGCGTTATTGACGCATGAAGTGGTGGCGGCGTGGGTATGGGAAAATGAACCAACCTGTGCCTTTAATTCTGCGACTGTGTAAGTACCCATGGGTACCCTATCGCGCAGGTCGGGAGTACCATTGGTACCGTCACATATTGCCCATACCCCATAAGGGATAGAAGCGATAGAAGCGGCATTACCATCCCACATAATAATAGCACCGATAGGAACGAAACAACCACCGGGAGGCAGGGCATGAGTATGGTCTGCTCTAGCAAATTTGTTTGAAGTACCAACTGTTGATGGTCCACCATCAGCGAGAGCCGCCGCAGGAGTTGTAGCTATTTGCCCCATAACGAATGCGGTTGTAGCAATACGAGTAGAGTTGGTGTCAGCCGCCACGGTGGGCGCTGTAGGGCTTCCCAATAGATTAAGACCAGTATTGAACTGACTGTAAATATAGGCAAATTCATCCATAAGATAGCCGATAGCTACGCCAGTAAAATCTGTATTCTTATCGATAGGGTATTGAATTGAATAAGCCATATTACACCTCCACTACTAAATATTTAATATAGATCGGGGTACGAATCCCCTGATCAGAAACGATCTTGCCGTCGATTTTATCGACGCGATAGTTTAAGCGACAGGATGTGATCATAAAGTTATTGGTATTAATTGGGTCTATATCGGTGATAACGATATCCAAATCTTCATTGACAACCTCTCCATTACCGCCCGGAGGCAGTTTAACAGAAAACCTACCCATAATATAGGTAGCATCTGTACTGCAATTAATATTATTCATACCAATAACAATACGCTTGACGAGAAAGCTATTCAATGAAGTGAATTTCTTATGCCTGATCGTACAAACCTGCTCAACACCATTATCTTTATTAGTGTCTGGACTGATACGAAAAATGTTGGTATCGCGAGATATATACACATATCCTTGATCATTAACAATTCCCGTAGGTCTTGATACCATCATCCTTTTGGTAAATGCTTTGGTGAGTGTACTCCATAGATACACATAACCTGTATTATTATACACTATCCAAACTTGTTTCCGAAGGGGGATATAATACAGAGAGGCATTAATGTCCACCTCACCAAGTAAAACCGGATTAATTTTATATCCGGCATCCCATTGGTTCATAGCACCGTACTCTTGGACTGTTGAAACAGCTTTAAGCCCTCCGGCTGGCCCTAGGAAGTAGGCATCATTCATAACCTGAATGCAGGAAAACTTATTAACGCAGTCTGAGTTACGAGACAATTCCACTACCACCCAGTCCGGGTACTCATTGATCACACGGAAAACTTTACCATTAGATTTGAATACCAGTAAGTCCGAAGATAGGGGAACGATACCGACAATATAGCCGCCATCCTTATAACCGACCTGTAACCATTTGGCATCATCCTGAGTTTCTCCGGCGAAATTCCAACTGTACGGGTCACCAATTCCTGAATAATACAGTATATCAGTTTGATTATTAGCGATAACCAACCTACCAGCACGTTCAGTAACAATGGTTGCAATAAGATTCCCACCAAGTTCTGATACCGTATCCAGATATTCAACATCGGTCAAGCTTGTACCATCGTATATTTGGAGAACGCCGCCACTTGCTATAGCAACCTCGTCGCCAAATTTACAATACATTGGAGCATCCAACCCTGATAAAATACCGACAAAGGCTGTGTCGGTTAGGTCGGTATTAAACACATAGTTCAGTTCCGTATTGTGATATACAAACTTATCGTTTACTTCATCATAAAATAATGAATCGATAGTTTGCGCTGAAGTATATACGTTCAATAACCCATCGGCTGTTTTCAATCCACCATTTACTGGGTTATACTCAAAATTTGTCAGTTCAGAGAATTCATTATTTGCGATATTTTCTTCCGGTGCGGCAAGATTTAATCCACCACTGAAGTCGTCGATAAACAAGTTTTGCATATTTTGGTGTTTAGTAGAGATTCTCAATATTATTCACTCCCCAAACCCAGACCGTTCATATGATCTTTCAATAATCCAGCGTCTTGCGTTAGGTCGAACTCGTTGCGGTTAAGCGCCGACATTGATACATACATCAACAGGATTGGTATAAATCGATCTTTAAATGGAATTGTGCTACTAATATCTACAATCGGTGCTTTCTTAGAGAAATATTCTACCGTAATGTTGTCATCATGTGGGTCAATATTTTGCCACTCTGTTCCATTAGTTGTGACCTTAATAGGAAACTTACCAGCAAATTCCAAGAAGTCAGTGGGTATAGTGACATTGGCGGTATTTGTTACAGAAAGTTGTTTAATCATTTCGGGGTCGCCTTTTTGCATTAACTTATCTGATAGCCATAAAATACCATCATTAATATAACGGCATAATTCATCATTATCATATCCCGCTTCGGTCTTGTCAGAGATTCTATATCGTATCTGTACTAAAAAGTCTGAAACTAACATGCAATCCCCTCCTTAAACCATAAACGGTGGTTCGCGATAAATCTCTGTGTATTCTCGTCCACCAACCAAGTTGTATACTTCCTGCTGTAGCATTGGCAATACAGCCGCATCAGCAGAATCGATCTTGTTGGTAATAATTGCCTTGACATATTTACGAAGAAGACCTTCAAAGTTATCCGGCAGATAAACCATATCGGTTTCCTCAGTTACCTGAAGGATGCTAGCTTTGTAGATAATATTGGCTCCGGCTATATCACCGTATATTTTGCTTCCCATGATCTTGTATTGACCAGACTCTAATACCCTTTGACTTACCACTACGGGCGTACAAGGGTCGTCGCTGGAATCAGTTACAGAGACTATGGATAGGAAGTCGGTAGGCAATGTCACCCCGGCAGTCGTAATATTGAGGGTAGTTCCATCAAATGGATATTCCTTCATTATAAGAGAACTGTCAAGGTTTGACAGGGCAATCCCGATCATATTCAAGGTAAAATTCAGTGCATCAATAAACTGGTAACTGGATACCTTAGTAGGTGGCAAATCTCCCAGTTCATATTTCACACCGATAAAAATTTCATTTGCAGTCAGACTTCCTAGGGGGTCCTCCCCACGGACTTCTGCTCTCCATTCGCTAGTCCCGGTGACTATGAAACTAAGGAACTGATCTGTATCGCCATACCAAGCACTATTTTCGACCAACGTAATATTGTCGCCGTTAAGATTAAGATTCAATGGGTCGGTACCATCGTTGACGATATATACATAGTGCATCGGGTAGGTAAACGTTGCTGTATATGTTCCAACTGCGGATACATATTCTATTCTCACTGTGTCACCTTCCTTTAGGAAGGGGGCCGAAGCCCCCTCCATTCGTTATAGATTTTCCTTAGCTGACGATAATACCTGTCCCATTAGTTACACCCAAGTTAGTCAAACCAGTCATTGTGGAACCAGTGAAACGACAAGGATATGAATTACTTAGAGTAACCGAAGACGCGACTTGGAACATAGCTGTCATAATCCCGTTAGAGGATATGGATTTACAGTTGTTAAATGTGACATTACCAACTTGGATTCCAGCATCACCTTGGACTTTCATACCAACGGCAAGCGCACTATTCTTCCATGTGCAATTATCGAACGATACACTGAATCCTCTTCGGTCACAGTTTACAACTATACCAATCTGTCCAGTAGTACCAACACCCGTAATATAGTTGCTTTCCCAATAACAATTTTTAACTATAAACGTACCTTGGGAACTATTTGATGTTATACCCTCTGTGGATAGTGGGCCTCGAATACATATCCCTCTACGACTTCCTGTTGCCGCTGTACCACCATAATTATCTCTATGGTTATCAATGGTGATGCTCAAAGGAGATGTAGTATTGATACCATACATAAAGTTGGCTATAATACCTCCTTCGTCGTTACCGGATGTAGTGATATTCTTTAACAGGATATTAGTGAATGTATCCGAGCTAGTATTTGGTTCGATATCAATACCTGCACCCGGAGAAGCACCATTTGTATTGGTAAATGACGAACTTTGTATGGTAACATTATTACCTGCAATCAGAGATAAACCCTGACGCTTATTATTATCACAGATAACATTATCCACAAGAATACTAGTTGGGATAGTTGTACGACCTCCGGCTACGGTCATGGTACTAATATAAACCCCATCACCTGTGCAATTCTGTATAGTCATATCTTTAACGGTGATACCAGAACCGCCGCCAATCCAGACACCCATAATTTTGGCCCCACCGGACGGAGAGTTAGCACGATTACCGTCAATAGTTCCCCCAGATATGGTAACATTTTGTTTCTGTTCAATCTGGAACATACCACCATTGGCGGCTGTTTGTGTTCTACCCAGTAGTATAGCATTGTCGTCTAATTTCACATTGGAATTATTTTTTGGTTTAAGTCCAGTAACCATATTGACACTATATGTATGTGCGCCAAAATGGACGGTACCACCATCAGTTGTGATAGCATTCAATGCCGACTGAATAGCCGCAGTATCATCGGTAACTCCATTTGCTGTAGCATACGCTGTTGCTTCAATAATTTCACCAGAAGGAGGTGGCGTAACACTACCCGTAGGAATAACAAAGTTTAATACATAAGCAGGAGGCGTTCCAGTCAAAGTAACAGCCGCATTTATACCTTCGGTTACAGTTCCTATTGTAAATGTAGGGGTAACTCCAATAGGTCCCTGCGGTCCAGTGGCACCAGCAGTTCCCGGTATCCCTTGCGGTCCTTGGGGTCCTTGGGGTCCGTCATCCCCCTTCGCTCCCGTTTCTCCTTGAGGTCCGGTTGGGCCTACTATTCCACTAGTTTCACCAGCAGGACCTTGAATACCTTGTTCTCCCTGTGGTCCAGCGGGTCCAGTGTCTCCGGGAGCGCCGTCTAATCCATTAGTACCGTCGATTCCATTTGTTCCGTCTGCTCCATCTTGTCCGGCAGGGCCTTGCGGACCTGCTGGCCCTAGTGGGATTACGAATGTCAGGACTGCGGAATATTGGTCGCCCGTATTGGTTACATTGGCGGTAATGGATGCTGTGTTTACAGTGACTTCTCCTACAGTGATTGTAGCGGCGGCACCGGGAATGCCTATCGCAACCCCGTCAGCACCGGGAGGTCCAGCGGGGCCTTGTTCACCAGTATCACCTTTGGGACCGGGAATAAAATTAATAAACGGCATTTAAATCACAACCTTATCAACTGAATTGAATTGATTTATTTTCATCCATAAACGAATACATCTGGAAGCATATACTGGGTCATCATGTTTAGCCATCATATATTCGCGTAGTAATGGTTCTTGTCTAAACTTGTAAGCAGGTATCCCACCTATTTTACGCAAACTGCGTCCGGGGGTATACCCGTTGGTATCATTGTCTTTACGTTCTTCGAATAACGCCTGTAGTGTTGGACCTTCGTCTATAACATTTCGTAAGAAGATTTTATTACCTTCCTCGTACATATATTGTTTAATTCCGTTTCTATCATAAATTAATGTTTCAGACATACTACCCTCCCAAAAAAATGGGGGCAAATTAATGCCCCCGATATGTTACTCTATACCCAGACCATAGAACACCAGAGCCGTAAAGCCCACATGTGCTGACATGGTGGACGAAACGATCAGGCGTACTTGATCTGCATCTGTGATTTTTGCATAGGCCGCTGTTACAGCCGCCGTAGCGAGAGTTCCGGTATTCGCGGCAGTAATTGCAAGAGTGGCGATAGTGGAGCCAGCAGTCGATACACCCTTAACCAAGTTAAGAGTTGCCGACTGAGTTCCAGCCGCAGTAGCGGAATACAAAATTCCAAAGCCAACTACTTCCAATTTCTGGCCCGATGCCGGAGCAATCAACGGTACGTTATAAGAGCCGGATGCGCTATCGCATTTTACAAATTGATTAGCGATTGCCGGAACGCCATCAAACGTAGCATTGGGTACAAGGGTAGACTGTGCGCTACCATAGTACATTGCTTTTGACATGGTTTATCCTCCTTAATATGGGAGGGGGTTAATTAAAACCCCCAACCCTTTAGATTAGGAAATGCCGATAATTGAGCCGTTGGCAACGGGGCATTTGTTTTCCAAAGTGACGGAACCGACGATGGATTTCTCCGTGAAGGTACCACTTCGGGGGGTGTCCTCAACATGGAAAGGAATGTAATAACCGAGTTTCCAGTATTGCAATTCCAAGAATTCGATGCGGCTATTCAGAGCTTGACGGTGAGGTACAAGTTCGATAACGCCGAAGTCGGATTCATAGATATCAACGATGGAACTGAGTTTCTTATTTTCCATGTCTTTGGTCTTTTGAACGCCAGCCGTCCAAGCAGAGATTTCGCGTTTCCGTTTACCACTCATAAGAGCGATATCGGGATTCCCACCGCGAGTCCACAGTTTTTGCATCATGTCGTTCACATGGGTTTCAGTGATCGAACCGTCCGCTTTCACGATGTGACCAGTCGTTACCGAGATAGCCGCAGTCGTAGAACCGGAAACCGTCCAAGTCAGAGCGCCAGTTACGTTCATGGCATCCTGCGGAGTTGCATACAGACAGAAGGTTGTCCCTGCCGCTGTAAAGGTGTTGGAACTGGTGTTACCGATGAAAGCCGTGAAGCAGTCGGTAATCCCGGTGCCAGTCATAATGGTTGCTCCCGAAGAAGCGACATAGACTGTAACCTGTTCCCCAACGTGGAACGAGTGATTGGCACTAACGGTCAAGATACCAGCATTGGTGGCATGACCAGTGGAAACTGTAGCCGAATGCAACGATGCGGTTTCGTTAAAATATTTAACTCCACCCATTGTAGGTTCGGTTGCAGTAGCGGCATCCGTAACCGCATTTGACAGGAGAACCGTGAATTCCAAATCTCTGGCGGTCTCTTTGGAAGCTTTTACCATTTGGTAAGAAATTTCCGATTTAACCCCATATTTGGCGGCCTTTTCCTGTGCGTCCGTCACAAAGTATCCAGCCATAAAGTGCTGAACATTGTTGGACATACGCCGACGAGCGTAGGTGTCTTGCGAAGTGAACGAAGCTTTTTCAAGCTGTTTGTTCGTCTTGGCAGGACGCAGGTCATCAGTAAGCCATTCGTGTTTAACGGCGGTTACATCGACTCTGCCAAACTTGTTGATAAGCAAGTTTTCGTCTGGGCTGATATTTACGATAATATCGGAAACGTCTTCCTTGTTTCCTTCAGCTTCGTAAGTATATGAACTGTTAGCTCCAGCCATTGTTTATTCCCTCCATAAAAATTATTGTTTATCGAGACCTCTGTCTCTAAACCATTGGGCCTGTTGGTCCATTGTCATTTTTCCGAGGGCGGCATAGTCTGGTTTTGGTCTAACTCCCGGTAACATTGATGGGCCTCCACCTTCCACAGAGGGCGGCTTCAGTTGAGGACGTACTTGGATAGGTACTATCGGTACTACGGGTGCGGGTGCAGGAGTAGATTTTGGGTGTTGCAGATTGCGAAACTCGTCGCGAACTGCCGCCAAAAACTTGTTCAGTACCTTGGTATCTCCTTGTGCGATCTTAGCCTGAATCGCTTGCGAAACATTGAAGGGCATCTTTTGTAACATATCGGCGGCAAATTTGTCAATGCTTGACCATTCGGGGTCATTGACATACTCAGACATAACGGACTGTACTTCGTACACTTTGTTCTGTTGAGCATATTCCATTGCCTTTCGGTTAGCGACGATATCAGATAAGGCCACTCGGTGTATTGGGTCATTGTCAAAATACTCCCCGTAGATGCTTTCAAACTCTGCCATTGCATCCTTAGCTAATTGTTCATGTCTGAATTTAACCTGTTGGATTGGGTCAGGCGGGGCTTGTGGTTGCGGTGCGGGGCGCTGTTGACTCTGAATGAATGCTTCGTATTGCTTTTTCTGCTCCGCATTTGCTTGCATTGAACGGGTAAACCCTGCTTGCATTGATTTGTAGAAGGGCATCAGTTCAGGCGGGATGCGGGTAGGGTCAAGCTTATCGAAGGTGAGGTCACGCATTTCGTCAGAGGTGTACATCTGCGGTCCTTCTGGCTGTTCTGTTTTTACTTGTTCCTGTTGTCCTTCCGGTTGGCCCTCCGTCTGGGTAGGAACTTTGAATCCCATTTCAGCTAGTTGTTCCGGGGTACTATCAGCGATTAGCTCATTCCCCATAACGATGCGTCCGTTCATCAGCAAGAATTCAGGAACTTCTCTGAGTTCCGGTTTTGCTTCCTGATGTTCTACAGTCTCCTGAACCTGTTCGGTAACAGGAATCTGTTGTTCTACAACGGGGTCTCCTTGCGGAATTGTCCCATTGTTAGTATTATCAATAGTCATTATAAATCTCCTTTAATTATCAGAATTCCATTAACTGGATTGTTCTGAGTCTAATATTTCGAGTTCGTTTTTTGCCACATCTTCATTGTTAAGTTTAGCGTAAAGATGGGCGTACAGGGTTTCTACAGCGAAAAGTCGTGCTTGCACACTAAGGAGTTCCTCTGGGCCTTTGGCTGATCTGAGTAAATCGATTGTCAGTCCTTGGTAGGTTGCCAACCATTCCTTCAGTTCCACCAGTGCTACCTTGGCTTGCTCCCCCATTTCTATTTCCCTGATTAGGGACTGGCGCATTTGCTTGTCCGTTAGGTCCATTCTGTCCTCCTTGCCGTTGTGCCATAACCTGTTGTTTCATCTGTATGGCTTGTGGGGGTAATAGGATATCTGGGATACTCATGGCGATCTCAGGCGGCATCTGCATCAAAATCTCAAACGGAATTATTCCACCATTCATCATGGCGGCTTGTTGCAGTTCGGGAGGTAGTTGCATTAATGCCTGTTGCATCATCTGTTGTTTGATCACATTAGGGTCGGTAACAAAGTCGTCAGCATTTTTGAATCCCATTTCTTGTATCCAGCGTTTCATCAGATTGTAGACATTATCTGGGGTGATAATCGGTATCCCCATACCCGCTACCTGTTGCATAGCCGTCAACAAAGTTTGAATGTTCATCATGGTTGCTTCTTTGGTCGTAATACCTACACCAGCATTGATAATCAAATCGAAGTTACCTTCGAGATCGTCAGGTGTTATTTCAACTGGTTTGTTGGCGATACGGATAACCGTGTTGGTATCCATAAACCGTTGGACCAGAGAGATAATAAACCGGATAGCGTCCTTTACGCCAGTCTCAGCAAATCGTCTGGCAATTAATTCCAAACGCTGATTGCTGGCTCCCATAATTGCTGATATCCCGGTTGCAGTTTTGTTTAGTGATCTCGCGTCTAAGCCTTGATTGTAGCGTGTTATCCCGGTTCGGTTCTCTTTCTGTCCTTCGATATACTCTAGATACTGGAATGTCCACTCATGCAGAGGATACGGAGGAATAGCAGAGAAAGCTTCCGACATTAATACGCCGGGTTTCTTACGGATATAGTTACGCCCTTGAATGAAGTCCTGTAGGTTGATTGCATCTTCAGCAACCACAACTTTCGGGTCATTCGACAGACTGACACTTACCATAATCTGGCGCTGTAGGGCGGTCTTCAAATCTTGCAGTTGAGCAATCAAATCTGCCATACTACGTTTGGGCCAAATACGGTGGGGGTCACTCATAGGAATTAAATCAAAGAACGGATGCCGTCCCATTGTATTTTCTTCCAGCCGAATAACCTGATCATTACAGGTCGTGACGATAGCTTTTTCCAACAGTCCATCATTGTTTAGGTCGATATCCATATAACATTCGTATATGTCAACTTCCTGTTTGGCTATTTCCGAAGATTGCCAGAGACTCATATCGTCCTTGAATAGTTCTTCAACCTGATCGGTAATAAAACCATTACCAGTTGACGCTATAGCTTTGATATTGGTATATACCCCAGAGAGTTCTTTCTTGCGGAGGTGGTCAATAGTCACTCGTTTCTTATGAGCAATAAAAGGACAATCTGCAAGTTTCTTGGCATTGGGAGAGAACCGAAGTTCACTCATAACAATGTTTTCTATCTTGGGTTGGTTTACCACAACTACCGTGGTCATGTATTTGATCTTTACGTCTCCAAGTTTATTGACAACCGTTGGTTCTTCAAGTATCTGGATATTGGGGTCTTGGGCAAATACCTGCGCCGCTTCGAACGACATAATCTGTTCCTGCGGTACTTGCTTTTCCTCACGTTCCCAATAAACCTTAATGACACCCATACCAGTGATAAGGGCATCTTTAAACCAGTCATAGAAAATATTGAAAGAATCGTTCTTCCGGTTGATAATATAGGATACCAATTCTTCCATGATCTTGGCCCGTTCTTCGTCTTCACCGCCGACTCCGACGATGGAGACTACCTTTTCCGAACCAAAGAATAGCTTCATTAATGACGGTAACGCCCATTCGATAGTATCGGCAACATCGGTTGATACCAGATTTGATTTGGTGGAAAGGCGATCAAATTTCTTTTTGTAGTATTCTTCCGTGGCATAATATTCTTCGTATCGACGCACCCAGTCCACTGAAACTACTGAGTCGTAATAACTATCGGCATGGTCCAGTTCATCACGGACCTTTGCCATTATACCACGCAATAAGTCATTATTTACCAAATCCTCACCAACCTTTCTTACATGCTACCAGCAATAGGAATATCGTCATCTTGGGTATCACCATAGCCACCAGCCGGGGCTAGGGCGATTTGTTCCATATAAGCTAGTGCGTCTATTAAATCGTCGTGCATTGAACGGCATCCCCGCGCAACGGTGAACGATACGAGTTCTGCTTCCAGTTCCGTCAGGAACGGAGCATTTTTTGGGAACCATACGGTTCTGGTTGCAAACCTCGGTTGCATCGTTTGAATACGGAGGTTCTTTTTCCGTTCTGCCATAAGCCCCTTAATTGTGAAGAATATATTTCGTTTTGGCATCTCTTTCATAATAAAATGAGATAAAGCTTTCTGATATGCCACTTGTTCTATTCCCACGATTAAAGGCCGTCGAGTTGCCACGACCATAAATAAATCATCCATCAGGGTAGAGGGGTCACATCTTTTATAAATACAGTCCAGAATGAACCAGTGATTGTCCCTACTGACCCCTACGGTCATAATTACGCTATAGTCGGCTTCCGCTTTTTCGGAAATAGCAAGGTCAACAGTTGTGTATACTGAAAGATCGAGAGGAATTTCCTTCTCATTCTCATAGTACATAAAGTATTCTTGTTTGAAAATCTGTTCTTCCGGTGATGTGGCGATACACATTTTTTCACGGAACCACACATCCAGTTTACCCAGAGTGGTCCACCGTTCTTTTTCATCCATAATTTCGGAGATAGGCCATTTATCGGGCCATGCCGAATGTCCGTTCTCGTCCATAATTGGTATTCGTTTTACGGTGAACTTTAGTTCTTTGGCTCCCTCTATTACTCGTTCTACCAGACATTTGGAACCAAGGTTATTGCCGATCATAAATATACGGGCATCTTGACCTAGGAAATAGACGTCCGAAAGGAACCAGTCGAAGTCATTGATCTGGGTTATGTCACTGAGAGAATCTTCCAAGTCCTGCGGGTCATCTATGACAATAAGTTTCGGTCTATCAGAACCAAAATATTGTCCACGAATAGAGGAACCTTTACCGTATGCTTCATAGCGCATGGTCACAAGTTCTCCGGCTTTGTTTTTGACAACAACCTCAAAGGCTTTTTCACTCTGCTCATTGACTTTAACCATATTGGCACTAAGCACTGGGTCCGACAAATACATAGTAGCTGTCTCTTTCAGTCTCTTGGATGCCAATTTTTGGTTAGCCAATATCAGGATTATGTAGTTACATTCTTTGGAAGGGTATACTAAACGATAGATTAAATGGGCGCGAATAACAATCTGGGACTTCCCAGACTCACGGAAAGCTTCAACTACATAGTGTTGCTTCCCATTGAGAATTATGTCGCTCCATTCGTAATGGAAATCGGGTGGAAGTTTTTCTGGTTCACTGGGGAAGAATATGGCACGAAAATCTACTATAGATCGTTCTGCTATCTCGAATGCTTCTATCAGTTCATTATCCATTAATTAACCCTCATTCTGTTTGGCGGCAGTCATCTGCTCCATAATATCTTTTATTAACTGTGGCGTAGCCATCATCGGGGTAACTGACTGGACATTTGGGATAGACCCATATTGGATAGCATCAGCGCCATACTTTAGGAGTGAATCCGGTAGTAGGGTGGATGATATTCCGGTTGCCGCCCGGATGATCTGTTCGGCGTTGGTTGGCCCCATTAGTTTGTGGCCTATCTGTGCCAGTGAATGCCATTGTCCACCGTTTTGACTGTCCAATGCTACTTTTTGTTTCATAGCGGCATCACGAATAAAAGCCATAAATCCATTCTCGTCATTCAACAGGGAATAGTTTCTCATTACCTTATCGGCACCCTCAACTTCTCCCAGTCGTTGACGGATGGTATTTTTACCATTGATGATCGTATCAATCAATACTGATCGAGGGTCCGGGCGCGGTGGTACATAGTCTTGTTCGTAACCTCCGGGGTTGCTGATGTAGTCCATAAGGATTACCTCCCGCTACCGTACCCGAAACTAAGTCCCTGTTTTTGTCTACCTTGCAACTGTCTCAGTAGATTGTTATAGTCGTTCTGGGCTTTTTGTTTCAGCGTATAGCTAGCATTCGGCTGTTGGGCCGCTTCCCAGAGTTGACGAACTTGATCAGGCATATTGTTGATTACATCTTCATGTTGTACTCCACCGGGAGTTCTTTGACTGACTCCCATACCCTGAGACATAGCTTCCGGGTCCATACCACTATTCCCACTATTAATCGGGTTAGCTGTAGGAAACGTGGCTTGCTCTGGGGTCTGCTGGATAGGTGCCTCAATTTGCGGAGGTGCCATTGGAGTGTCTTCCAGAACTGCGGAAGCAATCCGCTGTGCAGGTTGGTCCTGCTGTGCTTGCCAATCCATCTGTTCCTGATCGGAATACATCTTGCGATTCGGGTCAAATTTGTCCTGTGGCAAGGGGTTATTCTCAGACATAATGGTAGCGATACGATCAGCGATAGGACGAGTACCGGATAACTGTTGATCAGGGTTTCCAGTAGCGCCCATGCGTTGCATGATACGTCCCATATAATCGTCATAACTACCAGCATTTGACGCAGGTTGTGCGGAATTTATTTGTGGATTTTGCGGAGATTGTGCGGGGAAAGCTGAAGTATCAGCATTAGTTGTCCCTTGTCTTTCCTGTGAGTTTGGCGTTGACATTTGGAAAGCATTTACTATATTAGCAATAGATTGCCAAGGGTCCTGTTCCTGCTGTTGTGGCATTAAACCACGTTGCATTTGGCGTTGATAGGGGTTAAATTGATTAAAATTAGGCATATTATCCGACCTCCGTTATTCAAAATAAATGTATCCTCCCCATTGAACATTTTGGGGGTTGGTTGTAGCCCATGTAGGATATACTGATCTAATTTCAAAGTATGAACCAGCAGACATGGTAATGTTTAAGTTGTCATTACTAAACAGGGTATTAATCGCTGTAGCTGTTTTAGTATCAATTAAAGTTTCTGCCGCAGTTGAATTATTTTTTCTAAAGTAAATACTAAATGCCGCCGTATCTCCTACATTTAATGCTCTATATACTACTTTTGCTATTTTGGCAGTACAATCGAATGGAACATATATACGGTTAATATCTGCTGCAGTGGTGGGGGCTACCGGGGCATTACCGAAATAATTGATCGCTCCGTCTGTTGGTGTCGATACCATCAGGGTCATAACCTGTAAAGTAAAACCTATACTAGATGTACCAGCGGAAGTAATAGCACTCTGAAGTTTGTCGTACTGGGTATCTGTCATAAACCCATGTGCCGATGACGTTACATCAGAGTGGGAGTGGTTATAAGTGGCAAAAGAACTACTCTGGACGCTATTGCTAGCCAAGGCGGTGTTGGTGGTGAGGTAGGCGCTATGAGTATGATTATAGCTGGAAAACGCACTCTCCTGAACCGAGTTGGTGGCTAGGGCAGTATTTACAGTTAAATATGCAGTATGTGAATGGGTATAACTGGCATATGCCGTATCTACTCCCCATGTTGCGTAAGTAGTTGCTACTGCCGTTAGGTAGGCACTGTGGGTGTGGTTGTATGTAGCGAACGAACTGGACTGGACACTATTAGTAGCCAGCGCCGTATTCGATGTTAGATACGCCGAATGTGAATGGTCGTAAGTTGAAAAGGCGCTTGATTGTACACTGTTCGTTGCTAGGGCAGTATTGTCAGTTAGATATGCGGTATGAGTGTGGGTAAAACTTGCAACCGAAGTTGACACAATATTATCAACATAGGCATTTAACCAATGTTTGGCAGAAGTACCCAGTCCACCTTCGCCAGTATCTCTCGGTACGATATTCTTTGTTGCCATTTACTCACCTCCGTAATTTAATAATTTGTAAAATTATGTCATTACGCTTATAGCGTAATTTATTTTGGTTCAATATCGCCAAAACCGTCTACTTCAAATATAGTATCTGCAATAGGTGTAGTCGCTGGCATATAATCACCATTTATATCTGTTTCAAAACAGGATGTACCTCCGCTGGCTTGTACTACCCAACTTCTAGTACCATCCACCTTAGAAGATAAAACCATATCATCAGAAACAGGTACACCCAAAAATGTTTCATAAGCACTATGGGTGTGGGTGGCTGACGAAGCATCGGTAATGCCATAGCCGGATAAGGTAGTAGGGGTGGTAGTTACCGAAGTCCATGAAATAGTAGCTGAAACAGCTACATAATTGTTGTGATAATGCGTATACGAAGCATAACTGGTGTGGGTATGAGGCGTAGGGGTGAAGGTAAGAGGAACTCCTGTTAAATCATTCCAACTTACCGGAGCCGTTGTCCCAGTTGTAATCAGCGTACACAGTTGATTGACGATATTGTATGCTTCCCACCAATATGCGCGAGAGATTGGATTCGGTGGGGTTCTTAAATTCATATCCAACCCTCCTTCAAAGAATTATTTTCTGTATAATCTATAAACTTGCTGGACATGACCGCATTCCAAACACTGATAGTAAGTTTCAGTGATCTGACTTGGGTCCACCACTTCAGTATCCGATACGTTTTCTTGAAAACATACCTGTAAAGACAGTTGAAGGTTGTCACTATTACATAAATTACAGGTCATTTTGGGAATCTCCCCTCTTGGTCGTTAGTTTATTGGTCTACCACAGACATGTCTGGGCATTTGCCTAGCTTCTTCTATAGAATCGGCTAGTTTTGCCCCACAATTTGGGCAATGGAACGGATATTCTACTTCAGTTATGTCAATTTCAATGAATTCAGTGTCATGTTCTTCACAAAATCTGGAATTAAATGTGAATTGGTCTTTTGAAGTGTCCATTTTTTGATATCTCCATTCTTATAGCGTGATGGGCGAACCTCATTTGAAGTTGATTTACCGCCATTGTTATTTTTTACCAGTTGTTTAAAAGGGTCTTAAAATTTTGGAAATTTTTTTGGGATTTTAAAAGTGGTTAATTTTTGGTGGGAGTTATATTCACTCTTTTTCCTATACATATATACGTTGCGCGCATAGAGTCTGGTTGCGAAGCCCCGGTATGCCTTGTCCCGTCTGAGCTGACTGAATGGTCCTATCCCTTCGGAGATCACTGACATAATTACCATATATTGTATATTATTGGTCATCCTTATTGTTGGCTATTAGTGTCGCGTATGCGTCACGTCATTCAGATTTATTCTGAATTAGCATTCTAGCTCGTTGCGCTATCGCTCTGGTGTGCTCGGTAGACAGCATAACCTCGCCAGATACCTCGGTTTTGTCAGTCGGCTTGTATCCTGCGCGGTCCAGTATGTCTTTAGCGGCTGATAGACGAGCGAATACTGACATTTTATCGTTATTTACTATATCCATGAGCACTTGGAAGCATGTCTGGGCATTATCTCTGAATAATTCCACCAGATCAGTCTTTTTGTCGTCCAATAAATGGATGACGCTAGGTTTTGTCAAGTTCTCAGAAGCAATAGATCTTAATACATTATCGCTTCCAGTATATCCTGCTATCTCAGCAGATTGCTTACCATTGCCAGTAATAGCGTATTGTTCAGCAAAAGCGACTTGTTTTTTCGTAGGTTTCCTAGACATGTTATTCTATCCTCCTTATGGTGGTATAGTAGTATTGACAATAAGATCAATAAAATAATTTTGCGGCAAAAAATAGGACTAAAGTCTGATGTATTGTCCGGCCAATTTGATAAAATAAAGACAGGTTGAAAGACCCGAAACAAAAAAAGGAGTAAAAGGCCATGAAGAAAGAAACAATTCTTAAACGTGCTGTAATCAAGTATAAACTGGGATTGCTTCAACAAATCGGTCATGGTAGTACGCGAGATGTCTATATTATTGACAAAGAACATGTGTTGAAAGTCGCTCGGAATGACTGTTATTGCGACTATAACCAAAGAGAATTCGAAATATATCAGAACAAATGCACAGAAGGTATTGGTGACAAATATTCAGCGTCTTACTGTATATCCGATGAAGGGAAATATCTACTGGCAGAAAGGGTTATACCGTGTTTTGGTGACAATCAATCTTGGACAAATGTTATAGACTATAGCGACAAATCGAAATATGAAGATGAATTAAAAGCGGCTGGAATATTCCGATTGATTGATGATTCCTGTATATTCAATTACGGGCGCAAAGCTGACGGGTCATATTGTGTACTAGACTATAGCAATTAAAGGAGATGGAAAATAATGACAATGAAAGAATTCTGTATTGCTTTGAAGCGTAACAGCTTCTACACGAATGCCGATATAGTAGATATCATATCCGGGGCTGAAATTGATTGGAATAACCCTGTACAAGTTCAACAATTATATAGTGAATTGGTCCATTAATAGAATGCCGCGACTGGACGGCTTGATAATATCCAGTCTTACCCATATTTGAAAGGAGATGTAATAAATGCTTACTAGATCGGATATAATACAAGTCAATCGCATTCACAGACAAGAAGATGAATCAAACCTATTTCCAATTAGAGGGAAATTCATTGTAGCAGATCGGGCCATCAGACAAGCAAGGCCAATAATCCGCGAATATATATGCGACTTCGACAAAACATCTTACCATGATTTACTAGATGAATTAGAGTCAAAAATTGTAAATAATGAAAAGAATTGGAGATGAAGCATAATGAGATTATATGAGCAGGTAGCACAGAACAAAGAGAACTTAACCCAAATACTGGATGAATTGCAAAGTCTTAGAAGATACCTAGAATTACCCAAATTTAACACAGATTATCCAGAAAATAACTGGGTTAATGCTAGGGAAATGCGGGACCGGATATACAGACTAGAGCGTATGACGCAGGATGCAAAGGAAGGAGAGGAAATTAATGGGAAATGGTATTAAAAGCGACAAAGCCCGAAGCATAACCCTTAAAATGGTATCGCCAGCTATTGCCAATTCCACCATAAGCGTGGAAGAGATGGATAGGATTGTGAAAGAAGGAAATTTACTGGAAACAAGCCATCTGCTATATCGTATGTATTCTGTAACATTCTTGTATATCTGGAAGAGAATTGCCAATAAGGATTATACTGAGTATGATGAAACAGAATTAAAATCGGCCTATACCTATTGCATAGATCAACTAGTGTTATATCATCAAAAATATGAAAAAGATTTAGGAGATTATGAATCAATGCAATTTAGGAAAAAATGGGAATATGACAAAGTATAAAAGATAGGACCGTGGTCCTAGTGACAAACAATTCCGAAGCATGATACAATAAAATCAAAAAGAAGGTGGTACAAATGAAAAGACAAAATAGAGCAATATATCTCGATATACTAGCAGAACTGCAAGAATCTTACACTTATTTTACAGGCCATCGTTCAGCGGCAATAGGTACAAGAGAATTCGAATATTATGACAATTTTTGTAAACAAACACAAAACAGGATTAAGATTGTAGAACAAAAATTAAAGGAGGAACAAAAAACATGCTAACATACAAGAGTATTGAAGAGTTAAAGGCTGGAGCTACTTTCGATCATTCCCTTAATCTGGTAACATTCAAACAGGGATATCAGGTTGGAATCACTAATAACCGTGTCAGCAAAGAAGATGTCAAAATTGAACTGGGTAAAGCCGCTAAAATTGCCAAAGATTGGATTGAAGAAACTGGTCATCCTCATTATGTCGGTATATGGAATGATGGAAATGATTGGTTTATTGATATCTCAATTTATGTACCGGAAAAAGACAATGCTCTTTATCTCGGTTCAATCCACCAGCAACAGGCAATCTTTAACTGGGCTGACAAATCCTGTATAGAGGTGAAATAATATGAAGGAAATATTCATCCTGCTGTTTATCAATGTCGCGTTATCGTGGTATATTGGCTAATACTGGACTGCAACAGTTTATATAACTCTATGCAGTAAGGTTTCTGGGAGGTTCTTCCAAATAAGCCTCCCACCAGTACCCAAATACGAAAGGAAGTGACAATCGTGATCATCGGGTATAGTGATACACTAGCAAAACAGCTTGGTATTCGTCAAAAGACATTGCAGGAAGCAATGGACCGGAAAAGCACAAGACTAGGCCGGGGAACATTCAGAACTGTGTATTCTTTGGGTAAAAAATATGTGATCAAGTTCCCAAATAAACCCAATTACAAGATTCAAAATCTATTGGAAATCTATACCTTTAACTCTTCGACTGATAAACCTTACCATGATGTTTTGGCAAAGATCATAGCATACCATGAAAATGGTGACTGGGTTATTATGGAGAGAGCATCCTCAGTCGGTAGAACACCATTATACAATTTTAGTAACTTATGGATGCAATATCTATGTGACTTGCATAAGGGAAATGTTGGTATGATCAACGGCGAGAAAAAAGTCATTGACTACGGTCAATTACCCGACAATACTGGTAGTCACGGTGGACGAATATACTGGAATTCATGGGGATGCCCACCACCTTTGCCCGCAGGATTTAAGACTATGTTCCCGGCATATAAAGGAGCGTGAACGATATGACGCATGATGAAATATTAAAAAAGGCTATTATCGCCTATAATAAGGATGAATTACCAAAAGCTGGTTCAGGTAGTAGTCGTATTGTTTATCATGTCGGCAAAGAATATGTCTTAAAGGTGACAAGATATGCACCAGAATATAATCGTGATGAATACAATAATTACCAGTATGCCTTACAAAATGGCAATGCTCATAAGTTTGCCGCATCCTATGCAATCTCAGCCGATGGCACATTCCTCTTATCTGAAAAGGTTGATGACTGTTTCAGAAATGATCATTATGAACGTGCAGACTGGATTGAAGCAAAAAACGCTGGACTATTTGAATTATTCAGTGATCACTGGATGTTCAATATAGGCCGAAGATTCTCCGATAGTGAATTAGTTATCATTGATTATTCAATGTAGGAGGGATGACTGTGAACTATACTAAAATACTCAGACAAGCAATGAAAGAGTACAACGCAGGAATATTGGAAGAAATTGGTTGTGGTAGAAGTAGATCGGTATATGCTATTGATGATCAATTTGTTCTAAAAGTCGATCATACTTGGAACGGTAGAAAAACGGAATATAAAGCCAATTACAAAGAATATCAAGTTTATCAAAATCTTAATTCTAGAGGACAAAGCCATAAAGTCACACAAATTTACTCAGCTTCCAAAACTTTCAAATATCTGTTGGTGGAACGGGTTGATAATTGTTATGGTGATTGTGACAGTTACGGGGATTATGAAAAAATAGAAGATGACGTATTAAGAGAAGCACAAAAAAAGAAACTATCAAATATCTTTAGTGACAGGTGTATATTCAATTTTGGACGGCGAAAAGACGGTTCGCTAGTAGTGCTTGACTATTCAGATTAATAAGCGTATAATATGAAGCAGGAGGATAAAACAGTGAAAATCAATAATCAAGCTGAATTAGCACAATATCTGGAATTGGAACCTGACATACCTTTTGGGACTATTGAAAGGGAAATATACGAATCAACCGATTGTGGTGCATGGATTGACACAACAGCCACAGGTATCAAACTGGGTTCAATCGTGGAAGGTTCGGAAGCAGAAGTAGGACCGTATTTCCTAGATTATCCATTTACCAGTGAAGCATTTGAGGAAACTATAGCAGATATTGAAAGAGAAGTAGAACAATTCTTTGAAAGTGAGGATTTAAGCTAATCGAAACAGGGAGCAATCCCTGTCTGTCAGGACTAGCCGCCTGACACTGAAGAGATAGGCTGAAAGGGGAAAATTATGGCACGTTTTTATGCAGAAATTCAAGGAAATCGTGGTGGAGCATCACGCATGGGTACACCTAATTCTGGGATGTATTCCCATACAAGATGATGGAATATCGGATGCAAAGTAGTATGCTCAGTCAATGATAAAGGGCAGGATGTTATCCGGGTATATAAAACTGGTGGAAGCAATGGCAGAACTGCGACAGTCCAAATTGCTGAATTAGTAGAAGGAGATGACCGATAATGGATGAAGTTGGATTGATGATGGCATTTGAGGACGGTACGCTAGACACTGATAGTACAATCAAGTTGTTTCAGGGTTTAATTGACTCAGGTTTGTGCTGGCAATTACAGGGATTTTATGGTAGAACTGCCCAAAGTCTGATCGATGCTGGTTTGTGCCACGCTTGACAAATAGTTAAAAATGTGATATAATAGAGGTATAAATATAAGGAGGTACACAATGAAATACAATGCAGTAGACCCAATTACTGGTAAAAAGATCAAGGGTGAGTTCGTGGAATATTTCAATGACAATCGGCCTATGCACGTTATGGATAGCGTGACAGTCAATATGAATCATGCCGACCCACGGAATGCAAAGCTGTTTATGGACTGGATGAAACAGCAAAATGCAGGTAAAGCCGGAATCTAATTTGTTAAACACACTACCCTCCCCATATAATACTGAAAAAAATGCCATTTGTCAAACACCTGTAAACAAAAAATACAAAAGAAATTTTATAGGGAGTGTCTGTATTGGCATTCCCTATAAGTGTAGGAGGAAATAATGGCAAAGATCATTAAACTGGAAATCATTTGCGAAGATTTTGATGAACCGGAAATCAGGGAATTATTACCACAAATCATGTATGACTGTGAAGGTATTCTGGAAGATTTAGGCTTTATGACAAAGGTATTGGAAGGTGATAAATAATGGAATTCCTCGTAGGTTTATTTACAGGAGTAATAATAATGATATTTACTGTGGATTTTTTCGACTTATAAGGAAGGTGACAAATCATGGATAAGATTGACAAGTTCACAGGAAAATATCGGTTTCTATCTAATTTCTATCCCTCTGTGGTTCGCGTAGAGGATACATACTACGCATCAGTTGAACATGCTTATCAAGCATATAAGACAAACGATATAGCAGAACGTCAACCATTTGCCAATTTTAAACTAACAGCAGGGGAAGCAAAAAAGCTAGGGAAAAAACTGACATTGCGCCCATACTGGGATGAAATTAAGGATGACATTATGTATATTCTAATATTACGAAAGTTCCAAAATCCAACATTATGCCAGTCATTATTGGAAACGGGTGACTCAGAACTGATCGAAGGAAATACATGGGGTGACACATACTGGGGTGTATGTCAGGGTAAGGGACAAAATAAACTGGGTAAAATTCTGATGGAAGTGAGAGCAGTATACAGGGGGCGATAAAATGTCATTGGCTTTTAATCGATATCAGCGCCAACGCATCATAGCAAAACGATTAAAGCGCATCAAATGGACTGGGTGGGTAACACAATATCCGGGCTGGTTATGTAAGAATAATACAGTATGTTCCTGTCATATGTGCAGGGATACCAAATACAGGGATTATCCAAGAGTTAGGAGGGTTGAAGAAGATGATTGGGTACAAATTATTTCGCAAAAGAAAAGATGGTACTTTGGGGCCATTATTCATTAACAGAAAACAAAGATTAGAGATTGGTAAGAGTTACCAATATGAAGCACATCCAACTAAAGGGTTTGCGGTACGTCCCGGCTGGCATTGTTGTTCCGAGCCAGTAGCACCACATTTGTCAAAAAAAGACAGGGTTTGGTGCAAGGTTGAAGTCAAAGTTATGAAAATTATTCAGCGGACAAAAGCACAGGGGAGTATCTGGTATCTTTGTGAGGCTATGACGATTGTGGAGGAATTGGCGATATGAAGCTTTTATATTGTAAGGAATGTCATAGTGTATTTAACTTGCGAAAACACGTTAAGAAGTGCGAATGCGGGAAAACACAGGGATATTATGACGATGATGGTTTACATGCCGTATATTCTGGGCCTTGCATACCTTTAGGATTTGCCAATGGTGATTTTAATTATGCCATAGATCATCAGCCTGTTAGAGTCGATAAAGACGGAAACAAACTAATTGGTAAAAAATTCAATGCCTTTGTGATTGAAAAAAATTGCCCAACAATGCTTAAAACGGATTGACAAACAAACGAAACTATGATATAATATAAGCATAAGGACGGTGAATGAAATGGTAAAACTTGGAGAAATATACGTTTTGAAAACCACAAACCCGTTTGCTATTGGGCGTATATATGCCAAACCCTTTGAATCAAAACTCGATATTGAAGATCAAGTCTGGATAAGTTACTATGCCAGTAGCAAACTGGAAAATGTTGAGAATGCTGATAAAGCAACGAACGCATCCACAGAAAGATTATTTGAAGATATTTATGAAAAATGGGGCCGATAAGGTTTAGACAGTCAGTAAAGCCAAAGCGCAACTGATTGGACCCCGGTTCGATTCCGGGCGGCTCCACCAAATGCCACCGAAGCACAACGGATGTGTCTCTGTCTTGTAAACAGTTGGAAGAGGGGTTCGACTCCCCTCCGGTGGCTCCACAGTATTTGAGGATGTGATGGGGTGTCACGATCATATAAGAAAACACCAATATTTAAAGCGTGTCCAAGTTCAAGGCATAATGGAATGGTATTTATGAAAAGATATGCCGCAAAGAAAGCAAGACGGACTCAGGATATACCAAATGGTAAGAGGGGTTACAGGTTATTAGTCAATCCATATGACATGCACGATCAAGTTAGTTACTGGCCTTGGAGTTCATGCAATAAGAACATGGACGAAAAAATCAACTACTGGATGGATAATTATGGTATGACTTATGAAGAATGTTTCAAAAGGTTTTTCTGGACTTACTACGAATGGGCAAGAAGTTGCATACTCAAATAGTCGTCGCGGGGCATTCGGTAATGGTTTGGGCCTCATAAGCCTGAAACAGTGGGTTCGACCCCCATCCCCGCAACCAAATATTCCCTGATGTACACAGGAGAATCTCCGTTTGACTTCCGCACCAAATTGTGGCTTCATTCTGGGAGTGTAACAGTCTGCAAAACTGTTGAGATGGGTCCGATTCCCATAGCCACATCCAAATTGAAAGGAGGCATATAATGGAATTTAGAGAGTTCCCAAAAATTGCAAGACTACACCGGGAAATTATCGTCACTGAAAAAATCGACGGGACCTGCTCTGTAATCTGTATTACCGACGATAACCAGTTCCTTGTAGGTAGCCGTACCTGTTGGATTACACCAAAAAATGACAATCATGGTTTTGCACGATGGGCGTATGAACACGAAGAAGAACTGCGTAAACTGGGGCCGGGAAGTCATTACGGAGAATGGTGGGGTATGGGTATTCAACGTAACTATGGCCTGAAGGAAAAACGCTTTTCACTATTCAACGTAGCACGATGGGCCGACCCAGATGTAAGACCGAAATGCTGTCATGTTGTTCCCGTACTGTACCAAGGCGAATTCGATACGGCGAAAATTAATGGTTGTCTTATGGTGTTAAAAAGTCAAGGAAGTGTAGCATCACCGGAATTTATGAATCCTGAAGGTATTGTTATCTTCCATACTGCCGCCAATATGTGTTTTAAACAGACAATCGAAAAGGATGACGTTCCCAAGGGATTACAAAAATAAAGGAGGGAAGAATGAAACGATTTATTATCTCGGATACTCACTTCTACCATAATGCAATAATGGAATATTGCAAACGTCCGGCTAATTATCTTGAACTTTTAATTGGCAACTGGTCCAACATGCTAAAACCGGAAGATGTTACCTATCATTTAGGTGATGTACACTTTGGCACAGAACAACAGCTAAAGGATATACTAAAACAGATTCCGGGCAAAAAGTACCTAGTCCGTGGTAATCACGATCACTGGACTGACACCAAATATCTGTTATGCGGGTTCGATGGTGTGTTTGACGCTATCACATTAGGGGATACATTGTTAACGCATGAACCAACATTTATATGCGGTGGAGTCCACAAAAGAAATGTACACGGTCACTTACACAACTTAGGGTATGATGGTGTCCCGGAGTTCGGTGGCACATATACCGTATTCAACGATGGTAAACATATCCTATATGCCCCAGAACTACAACAGTATAAACCGATTCACTTACAAAAATTAATTAAAATTTAAAGGAGAATGATTATGTATAAAGCACTGACAGAGAAACAGGTAGAGATCGTTCACAAGGCACTTGACGAGATCAACAATAGGAGGAAAAGCACATTACTTTATTCTGACCCAAGAACTGGTGTATCTGTTGCTGTGACAACCAACAAGAAGGGTAAACTGCGTGTCGGTACTGCTCTGTGCAGTTTTGAAGACAGATTTGTAAAACCTATCGGATTGGTTATTGCCCTGCATCGGGCCGAAGGTAGAAGTATCGGCTATGACTATCTCCACTTCGACTGTGACTGCAATGTAGAAAAGGCCGAAGAAGCATTCCGAATTCCGGTTGGTGCAATGCGGTAATGGCTGAGTTAATGTATCTTGCATTTCTATCATTCATAGAAGTGTTTATGGTACTGTTAGTCGTACTAGGTATTGCCGCGATACTTTGTAAAATGTTTTTAGATTAAACAAAAAGAGAGCGTCCGGTTTGGGCGCTCTTTTTATAGGGAGGTAGCAATATGGCTGATGTAGTAATGTATATGGTTTGTGCCTTGTTTGTTTTTATGGTTATTATAGCGATCAGGGGTTGACATTTGACTCAAAGTATGGTATAATAGACATATAGGAGAAATACAACTGGAAGGAGCAGGATAATGGGAGTACCAAAATACTTCGGTGATGATAGATTTAATTCTGGTAATGTTCTCGACTACATTGAAAGTGAGAAGAAAAGAGTGCAAGAATATAAGACAGATATTTACCCCTCATTAAATATATCTATGGAAGAACAACGGTTGGCTGAACTTGCCAAAGCACAAATGAACATGCCGTATAAAGACTATCAACGATACGCACAACAATTAATGATGGCCCAATCACAATCACAGGTGGGCATGAAACCGTACAACCAGCAAGAGTATGAAGAAACCAGTAAAAACTGGAAAAACGGAGTAGACAAAGCTAGAGAAGAACAAAAAATAATTAATAAAAAGCAGGAGGAAAATGACATGGCAGAGAAGAAATCATTCGGGTTCAAGGATGCTATCCTGATGGTACTGATCGGGTGGTTGGCTAGCAAACTGATCAATAGCTGGTCCGGGGAAGCACTGAAAGAGTTCTGGAATCTCCACAAGGATGAAGTTCGACACTTTTTCAAGGGTAACTAATATGGAAATGTGGCATTGGCCCCAGTACACAATGTTAGTTATTATGTTGTTGAACGTGATAGCCAACGCAATTAAAACCGGAATCGAAAAAAAGCCGAACCTAGTAATATGTTCTAGTATCGGCGCGGCTATTGAAATATGGATTTTACATGAAGGAGGATTTTGGTAATGAGCGCATTAGTCGAAACTGCAATGTACGTCAGGGTACCCGCATGGCACAAGATGGGTAACGTACTACCCAAAGCCCCAACAGTGGAAGAAGGTCTGGTATATGCCGGACTAGACTGGGAAGTAGAACCTGCCTCAGTGTACGCAACGACAGATGAAAGCGTATTGATGGCCCCGGATTACAAAGCATTGGTAAGAAACACAGATAAGAAAATACTGGGTATTGTCGGTGCCAACTACAACATCCTGCAAAACAAGGAAGCATTCAACTGGTTCGATAACTTGCTCCAAGATGGGAGCGCCGAACTGGATGCGGCTGGAAGCCTCAGAGAAGGTAAGTCAATCTGGGTGCTGGCAAAGATGAAGCAGGAAGCTGAGATCGTTGAAGGTGACAAGGTGAACCAGTATATCTTACTATCCAATACCCATGATGGTACAATGGCGGTATGGATTCAATTCACGCCTATCCGGGTGGTATGCTGGAATACATTGACTGCTTCATTATCGACACGATTTGAAGATCAAGTCAATCAGAAAGCAATCCATATCAAACATACTGCCGGACTTCAGGAACGCATGAAGGTGGCCCAAGAAATCTGTGACCTATCTAAGATGCAGTTTGATCGTGATACTCAGGCATACAAGGATATGGTTAAACGGGAATGCAACATGCAGAGGTTCCAAAAGTACAGTGGCATGGTATTCGAGAAGGAAGATATCAGACAGTACAGAGAATGGTATCAACTGGAAAAAGGATTTAATACGGGACTTGGAATGGAGATTCCGGGCGTAGCCGGGACCATGTGGGGAGCATACAATACGATTACTGAATTCGTGGATTATAACCGTGGACATGACGAGACTCGCGGTAACTCCATGTGGTTCGGAGAAGGAAAACGAATCAAACAACGTGCCTTTACATTGGCAACGAAGTTTGCGTTGAACGCCGCATAATGGAAAAGCTGAAGAAGTTGGTTGAGGGTAAAGGGGATAAGCCTGAGTGCTTCATCCCCTGTACCTGTCCATTAATGAAAGATTTTATACACTGTAAGAGTATTATTTCTATTGCCAAATGTTTTAACTGTCAATACCTACCATATCGGGAAGGTGTTCTATATGATTAAAATAACTTGTATCGTTTGCGGGTGTGTCTGTTTGGAATTTATTCCAGACCTAGACATATTCTCAGGTGACGAATTTGCCTCATACTGTGATCACTGTTGGGATATAATGGCAAAAAGAGCAAAAGATAAAAAAGAGGGGAGATAATATGTCTCACGAAGATGCAAAATTAATTGTGGATGCAATAAAGGGCGTAGACTTTACTTTATCGTGTGTGTTTTTCTTCTGGGTATTCAGAACATTTATAGGGAAGTGATAGTATGGGAATATTTGATAGTCCGATACGTTTAATATTTACCGCATGGTTGGTGGGATTCTTTGGTGGTCTGGGTATGCTGTGTGCAAGAATATGTCTGGTTGGACTCGCTGAATGGTGGGATAGACCAGATGAAGAGGATGATGAAAGATGAAAGCTGTGATTAAACTAATTCCCAGTTGCCGCCTATGTAATGACTTCTCTGAACATTATCTTACCGGAACATGCCGATGCCTGAAGAGACTGAAAAGCCTAACGCTAGAGGAAACTGCATTGGCTGATCACGACTTCCCAGAGTGGTGTCCATTGACCGATATGAACGAATTACGGGATTTGATGAACGGGGTAAAAATAGCATGAATAAATTCGCTAACCTTCATACTCATAGTCACTACTCCATTATGGACGGCATAGCCTCGCCGGAGCAGATAGCAGAAAGGGTTGCTCAGTTTGGGCAATCCTCTTTTGCATTGACTGATCATGGTACAATGTCTGGATGTATTGATGGGTACAAGGCGGCTAAGAAGTTCGGCCTGAAGTTTATTTTTGGCTGTGAGATGTACTGGGTTGCAAATGTACACGACAAGACCACCAGAGATAATTGGCATATTGTATTTTATGCGAAAGACTTAGAAGGATACCGAAACCTGTGCGCTATGGTAACAGAATCATATCAGAATATGTATTACAAGCCACGGATTGATACCAATATTATCCGTAAGTACCACAAGGGATTAATATGTACTTCGGCATGTATGGGTGGTATCGCATCCCATCCGGTAGACGAGAATATGCTGGAAATACTGGATATTTTCAAAGGTGATTTTTACCTTGAACATCATATGAATACAATGCCGGAGCAGATTACATTTAATAAGATGCTGGACGAATACCGTGACAATATGGGATTGAAGATTATTCCGGCAGTTGATGCCCATTATATAAATAAGGAAGATGCTCCAACACACCGCAAATGGAAACTATTGTCTGAAGATAGTACATACTATCCGGTTGATGACTTCTACCTACGGGATACCGTGGATTATGATTGTACCTATATCCAAGAGATCATTGATAAATGTAACGTGGAAATACCTATGGGAGTGAACCATTATCCTAAGTACCAGTCGCCGGATACAATGGCTGAGTTCAGAAGGATAACATACGCCAAGTGGAAAGAACTAGGAATAGATAAGTACCCGAATCAACAGGTTTATATTGATCGTATGAAACATGAAGTGGATATTCTTACCAAAGCAGGATACATAGATTACATGATGATCGTGCATGATATAATCAAACATGCAGAATCTAAAGAAATACCGATTGGACCGGGGCGCGGTAGTTGTGTCGGTAGTCTAGCTTCCTACCTTCTGGATATCACAAAGCTGGACCCTGTGAAACTGGGGCTGACATTCGAACGGTTTGTCCATCTTGAACGATTGGCACCACCAGATATTGATACAGACTTCAGTCAGAAGCGCCGGGAAGAAGTGATCAACTACGTTAAAGCCAAATACGGGCATGTGGTCCACTTTAGGGTGTTTGGCTATATGGGTAAGAAGGCTTCACTCAAACGTGCTGGTAAGGCGCTAGGGTGGCCTGTCGCTGAAGTTAATGCGATATCCAAGAAGATCGAAACCTTTAAACCACAGACTAATAAAGAAAAAGAACTGATCGACCTAGCTAATAAGTTTGAGGGAATTATTCAAAACAATAGCACTCATGCCAGTGCGGTTATCGTGTTTCCCAGTGACCCTTCAGAATGGTGTCCGATTGAATCCAATGATCATACCCCGGTGGTTGCCTACGACTTCGAATACCTTGAAGAAATGGGTTTATTGAAACTAGACATACTTGGGTTGGCAACTCTTGATGTAATAGCCGACACGGAGAAGATGATCGGGAACCATTGCTACGAAGAGGATGACTACCCCACGTTTGAAATGCTCCGCAAGGGTGACACGAAAGGTATCTTCCAGATCGAAGGTGAGAGTGTATCACCGTACTGTTATAGACTACAACCGCATCGATTTGAAGATTTGATTCCGGTGGTGGCTATCGCTAGACCGGGACCGATTGACTCCGGTATGGCTGAGATGTTTGTGAAACGTCATCTGGGAAAGGAACCAGTTACCTATGCCCATCCCAAACTGGAACCAATTCTCAAGGAAACAAATGGGATTATAGTATACCAAGAACAGATTATGGCAATCTGTCAGGCATTATGTGGATACAGTCTGGGTGAAGGTGACGTACTACGCCGAATTATCGGCAAGAAGAAACCGGAGCAGATGGGTGCGGCTATTGACAAATTTATAGAACGTGGTATAATGAATGGTGTGGATGCAATCACTATCAGAGACATTGCAGACCAGATCGTGACGTTCGCAGACTATGGGTTTAATAAGTCCCACGCCGCCGCCTACGGATATATCGCATTTCAGGAAGCATATCTAAAGGCCAACTATCCATTACAATTCTATTGCGCCCTGCTTAATTCCAAGATAGGAGATATTGATGCAACAAGTGATTATGTATCATCGGCACGACTCCACGGAATTCAGATCGTACCACCAGATTTAAAGACCGGACAAATGAAATGGTCAGTACAGGACGGTAAACTTATGGTAGGGTTTATGGCAATAAAAGGTATTGGTGGCTCCACAGAACTATCAGATATCCGTAATGCCGCCAACCAGAAGATCAATGCCAGAGTGTACAAGGCGCTGGAAGCGTGTGGTTGCTTCGGTCCTGTGGAAGCTGGTAGCGAGAAGAACTTCCTTGGGTTCGACTACGCAGAGATACTGGACCGATATGATTTATCAATCTGCGACATAAGGGGGGATATCATCGGCGGTGAGGTACTGGATACCAAAAGATACCAATGCAAGAACGGTAAGTGGATGTACTTTATCAAACTCAGAGAACGCAACGGTGCCAAGGATTATTCCATGTTCAAGGATGAAGAACTAATCAAGGGTAGGGTATATCTGGTAAAGGTACATGGAGATGTGATTAATCAATATATGGAGGCTGATAAACTATGACACCAAATGAAACAGAACGATTCAAAAAAGTAACTCAGCACAATGATGTGCTACAGCGCCAACTGTCAGATGCTAGACAGCGTATAGCTTATCTGGAAAAGGACAATAAGGAACTACACGAACGGTTATTTTCCGCTTCGTTCTCCACTCCACCGAATATTATCGGTGATCGACACGAAATGGGAGGCTGATCATGGTTGATTTACCATACATTCGCAACAGAATACAGGAATGTAGGTTAAGAGAATTTGACCGGACTAGTAAACATCACGTTAACGGATATACCCTAGTCCCTACCTTACTATTGCAGTATATCGACGATTTGATTACCGAATACGAACAAATAAAGGTAGGTGCTGAAATAAACAAAGGAGAATAATATGAGACATGAAAATTTAAACTGGATAGAAGATCGTCTCAATGGTTCGCCAAAGCATGTCCATCCACAGGGTAACTACGCTGTATATGATGGCAATGTACTGGTTGATGAAAAGGTTGTGGCTGAAATTAAACAACTGATCAAAGAGATCAAGGTTTTATACCCGGAATACAAATCAGACAAATTTGATATTATCGACGCTGAATGGGTGCAAATTCAAAGATAGGACGTTTGTCCTATAGACAAGTATAACGAAAGTGTGATATAATAGTATATGGATAGAAATATTGTTTTATCCGATTTGAAATCAGGGGAGTCAGTCAGCATAGTGAAAATAATCGGTACAACAGGGCAGAGAACAAGACTTCTGCAAATGGGATTTACTCCCAAGACCAGCATTACTATTATCCGTGATTCCCCTCTTTTTGAATTGAAGGTCAGAGATACCCTAATGATACTCCGGCCTGACGAGTGCAAAAATATTATAGTGAAAAGGAAGGAATAAACATGTCAGTAAATCAGAAAATCTTGCAGGTTATGAAAGACCTGAAGAAAATCGACCCATCCCAAATGGAGTTTGGTAGAACCAAATACTCCTATCTCTCAGAGAATGCAATGACTCCGGCGATCAAGGATTTGTTTGAAGCAAACGGACTGGTTATTTGTCCGGTACAGGTTCAACCAGTATTGCATTTCCTCAACAGTAAAAATTCCAAAGGCGAAGATGAAGTGGATATCCTTGCTACTGTCACAGTGACATATCAGATCAGTGATGCGGAGACAGGTGAATCCCTGAATGCCGTTGGTGTTGGTTCTGGGATGGACCGTGGAGACAAATCAGTTCCTAAAGCATGTACTGCCGCCCTGAAACAGATGTTCCGTCACCTGTTGCTAATTGCTTCACCTGACAGACTAGACCCGGACAATACCGCCTCAGATGCTCTCAGAGCGCCGAAGAGTACAGCACCGTCCGTTGCTACCGATGTAGTTAAATTCGGGAAGTATGCCGGGAAAACCCTGAACGAAATCTTTGCTATGGACGCAAAGTATGTTGAATGGGTGGCTGGCAAAGAAGGAGAATTCCAAAAAGCGGCACAGGAACTTCTGAAAGAAAAATCCGCCGCTGAAGCAAAATAATGAGAGAGATCAAATACCGGGGAGAGTGGTTCAAAAGACCACTCTATACCGGACCTTGGTACATCAGCTACAACGAACGTAAATTTTTTAAAGACTGGCAACCAATGATATTCTTCCAAAGCATTCTACATAACTGGGGCAACCAACAAATCAGACATTGTATTTTCATGTTTGGTATATGGCGAATGACTTTCAGTTTTGAATTCGACTTTGCACATAAACCGGAACCAAGAAAAAGATTGTGGTAGGTGGGAAATAATGTCCCTGTATGCCGTTAGATGTTATATCTATATAGACGCTAATGCAACTGTCGAAGAGATTTGGCAGGGTTTCCCAAAGAAACTATCGGAAGCCTTTGGACCTGAAACTGATGTGGATATACAAGATGTAATTACTATTCAAGAATAGGACAAACGTCCTATCTTTAAAACCAAGTGTTTGACAAAACCCCTTTTGGGGAGTATATTAATGAGAGGGTAAGTTGTTTTAACAAACCCTACCCTAATAATGTATAATTATACATTTTCATAAGGCTAGTTTATGCGGTTAAAAGGAATAACGCTTTAAAAAACTT
>Ga0172381_10000221_pt1 | contig 70456 bp, 53 predicted proteins | sample Leawel6488metaG_FD_119754 | JGI IMG/M metagenome (GOLD analysis project Ga0172381, IMG submission 119754) | Leachate microbial communities from a municipal landfill in Southern Ontario, Canada - Leachate well 64-88 metaG | ecosystem: Engineered > Solid waste > Landfill > Unclassified | place... | reverse complement strand
GATGTCTGCGACCTCGGTTTTTAACATCATATTTGGATGACATTTTGTAAATGAATACCTTTCTGCTTTGTGCTGGTGGTCAACATCACGGCAGCCATCGGAGCATTCTTTTTGGCCATGTGCAGGACCGCCTTGGTCACGTGCGGGCGATTGCTTTAAGCTGGGAGGTATAGCCGCAAAAATACGCTACAATATTGAGACGTCAGGGATGCCGATCAGGGGGAGTAGGGGATGCGCGATCTGGAAGACATTATGTGGATGCAGGCCATAGACATGTTGGAACGTGCGGAACGCCTGCAGCGGCGTTTCTTTCAGCCAGCCCCGTCGGGTCGCCAGCCAGCCTGGCAGCCGCCCATGGATGTCTTTGAGAGCAGTGGTGGGCTGCAGATTGTCGTGGCATTGCCCGGCGTTAGCCCGGAGGAGGTACGGGTGGCGTTCAGCGGCAATGTCCTGATGGTGAGCGGTCAGCGTCGGCTCTCCGCGGAGCTGCAAACGGGGCATATCCATCGTCTGGAGATCCCCTACGGCGCTTTTGATCGGCGCTTGCAGGTTCCCGATGGCTTGACCTTGCAGGGCTGGGAAATGCGAAACGGCTGCCTCCATTTGTCCTTTCGCCAGCAGAGGGGTATGAAATGAGCAATCCGCACACGGAGGCGAGCGAAAGCAGCAAGCTGGTATTACCTGAAAATGTTCTACCGATATTGCCCATGCGCAATATTGTCCTTTTCCCAGGGGTGGTTCTGCCCCTCGGAATTGGTCGCGCACAGTCCGTAGCGGCGGCCCAGGAGGCCATCCGCCAGGAATGTCCCATTGCCGTGCTGCTGCAAAAGGACCCCGGTAACGATGCACCTGGCCCTGATGACTTGTATCCGGTGGGTACGGTGGCCAGCATATTGCGTTATGTGACCACCGGGGATGGCGGCCACCACCTCATTGCCCAAGGAGAAGGCCGTTTCCGGGTGCACGAATTTTTGCCAGGTTATCCCTTTCTGGCCGCCCGCATCGAGCGACTGGAGGAAATTACGGCTACCGGTTCGGAGCTGGATGCCCGCGTCCTGCTCTTGCGCCAGCAGGCCACCGAAGCCCTCGCTCTCCTGCCGCAGGTGCCTCAGGAGTTGGCCCAGGCCATCGCCCACGTGGAGCAGCCCGGGGCACTGGCGGATCTGATCGCCAACTTTCTCGATCTCAAAGCCGAGGAGCGCCAGCAGATTCTGGAAAATCTTGACGTGCGCAGCCGTCTGGAACAGATCTCGCAGTTTTTGAGCTATCGCATTGAGGTCCTGAAGCTTACCCACAAGATCGGCGAGCAGACCAAGGAGGTCATGGATCGCCGCCAGCGTGAGTATTTCCTGCGCGAGCAACTCAAGGCCATCCAGCAAGAGTTGGGGGAAGGGGAGGAGGGCAACGGTGAGATGGAGGCGCTGGGTCACGCCATTGACGAGGCGCACTTGCCCGCCGAGGCGGAGGCGGTGGCTCGTAAGGAGTTGCGTCGCCTGCAGCGGATGCCCGAAGGGGCCGGCGAGTATGGCATGGTGCGTAGTTATATCGACGCCATTCTGGCCCTCCCCTGGAGCAAGGAGACAGAGGAGCGCATCGACATCGGTGAAGCGCGAGGCATTCTCGACGAGGATCACTACGACCTCGACAAGATCAAGCGGCGCATCCTGGAGCATCTGGCGGTACATCGCCTGAATTCCAGCGGCAAGAGTCCCATTCTCTGCTTTGTGGGACCGCCGGGAGTGGGCAAGACTTCTCTGGGTCAGAGCATCGCCCGCGCCATGGGGCGCAAGTTTGTGCGCGTGAGCCTGGGCGGCGTCCATGACGAGGCGGAGATCCGCGGCCATCGGCGCACCTATATCGGCGCCCTGCCGGGCAACATCCTCCAGGCTCTGGGCAAGGTGGAGGTGCGCAATCCGGTGATGCTCCTGGATGAAATTGACAAGCTCGGCGCCGGTGGTTTCCACGGCGATCCCGCCGCCGCCCTGCTGGAAGTGCTGGACCCGGAGCAGAACCGTACCTTTCGCGACACCTATCTGGCCATGCCCTTTGACCTCAGCCACGTCTTTTTCATTGCCACGGCCAATATCCTGGATACCATCCCCGGCCCCCTGCGGGACCGCATGGAAATCATCACGCTCTCGGGTTATACGGAGGAGGACAAGATGCATATTGCTTCCCGCTACCTCCTGCCCCGGCAGCGGGAAGCGGCGGGCCTGACGGCGGAGCAACTGGTGCTGGAAGAAGACACCTTGCTGGCCCTCATCCGCGGCTATACCCGCGAGGCCGGCTGCCGCAACCTGGAGCGGGAACTGGGGGCCATTTGCCGCTGGGTGGCGGTGCGCGTCGCCGAGGGCAGCAGCAGCGGGATGCAGGTTCGTCCCGATGACCTGGCCACTATTCTTGGTCCCCAGCACTTTGAAAACGAAGTCGCCTCGCGGGTGGCCCTGCCCGGCGTGGCCACCGGTCTGGCCTGGACGCCGGTGGGCGGGGATATCCTCTTTATCGAGGCCAGCAAGAGCCCCGGTAACGGCCGCCTCATCCTGACCGGCCAGCTTGGCGATGTCATGAAGGAGAGCGCCCAGGCGGCCATGAGCCTGGTCAAGGCGCGGGCGGCGGACTGGCAGATTGCCCAGGAGAGCATCGACAAGAGCGATATCCATATCCACATCCCCGCCGGTGCCATCCCCAAGGACGGCCCCAGCGCCGGCGTGACCCTTGCCGTCGCGCTGATTTCCCTGCTCACCGGCCGCAAGGTGCGGCCAGATGTGGCCATGACCGGCGAGATCAGTCTGCGTGGCCTGGTTCTACCCGTAGGCGGGATCAAGGAAAAGGTCCTGGCGGCGCTGCGTGCCGGTATTCACACGGTGCTATTGCCGGCACGCAACCGCCGGGATTACGAAGACATCCCCGAGAACGCCCGACAACAACTCACCTTCATCTGGATAGAACGGGTGGAAGATGCAGTGGCGCAGGCGCTGGAAATGAGCCAGGAAAGGTAAGGTATCTGAGTCGTGTTACAGGTCTTGCCATCCGGATGCGGATGGTCCGGAAAGTCCGTCGGGCACAAATAAAGCACCTGGCCGTTAAGCCCGGTGCTTGTTTTTATGGTGCCGGCAAGAGGAGTCGAACCTCCGACCTACCGATTACGAATCGGTTGCTCTACCAACTGAGCTACGCCGGCGTGGGCGCGATTGTACCTGTCACCGGGCATGGCGACAAGAATCCACCGCGCTTGGTGATCAGACGGTCTTTTCAGCCTCTTCGGGTAACTCTTCCCGACGGTGGATGAAGAAGCCCTTGAGGTAGTTGCTTTCCGGCACCGCCGGGTGAACGGGGTGATCCATATCCTGACTGCCTTCACCGATGATCTGGTAGTCCCCACGCTGGGCGGCAAAAGCGATCTGGCTGAGCAGTGTTTCCCGGCTCAGATGATGCGAGCAGGACGCCGAGAACAGGATGCCGCCGGGGGTCAGCAGGCGCATGGCCATGTCGTTGAAACGGCGATAGGCGATGCTGCCTTCCTTGAAATCCTTCTTCGATTTAATCAGGGCCGGGGGGTCCAGGACGATGAGATCGAACTGCTCACCGCGGTCGCGCAAATGGTGCAGCGTTTCCATAGCGTCGCCGTGAATGCTGCGCAAGCCCTCAACCTCGTTGCGTCGGGCGTTTTCTTCGAGGATCGCCAGGGCCGGTGCCGAACTGTCCACAGCGGTGACGGCGCTTGCCCCGGCCTTGGCCAGGGGGATGGCAAAGCCACCGAGATAGGCGAAGCAGTCCAGCACCCGGCGCCCTTGGGCAAAGTCCCGCAAGCGGCGGCGATTGGCGCGATGGTCATAAAACCAGCCGGTTTTTTGCCCGCCGCGCGGGTCAACCTGGAACAGGCAGTCGTTTTCCCAAACCTCCAGCCGCTCCGGGATATGCCCGAAAAGGACTTCGACGCGGTCTTCCAACCCTTCCAATCGCCGCGCCGCGCCGCTGGCCTTCAGCAAAATGCCCGCCGGGCGCAGCAGACCCTGCAAAGCCGCCGTGATCAGAGGCAAATCGCGATCCATGCCGAGACTACCTGCCTGCAGCACCAGATGGTCCTCATAGCGGTCGATGACCAGGCCCGGCAAACCATCGCCTTCACCATGCACCAGGCGATAAAAAGGCGCAGTGAACAGACGCTCCCGCATCCGCAAAGCCTGCTGTAAGCGGGTGCGATAAAAGCCCTCGTCGATGCTGACATGGGGGTCACGGCTCAACAGGCGCGCACAGAGCAGGGTATGGGGATTGACGTGGGCGAGCCCCAGGGCCTTGCCCTGGGCGTCTTCCATCCGGCAGACGCTGCCTGGAGTGACGGCGGTGAGGGGGGTTTTCTGGACATCGATTTCGTTGCTGTAGACCCATAGATGACCGGCGCGGAGGCGGCGATCCTCCTTGGGACGCAGGCGAAGGACGGGGTATGGGCTGGCAGAAGACATGAGTGGACCTGATGGTGAAAGCGGGAGTGCCCCGGAAGCATGGGGTCTGGACGTTCCGGCGCATTTTACAGACTTTTCAACTGCCCGTATATTGAGCACACCATACTGCGGTGTTCCGCTCCCGACTGACCTGATATCTTGCCGAGGAGGATATGTGTCCAGTGCCGACCAAATTCGTGCCATCCGTTGGGAGGAGGGTCAGCTCTGCCTTCTCGATCAAAGGCTGTTGCCGCAGCAGGAAACCTGGTTGAAGCTCAGTGATTATCGTGCGGTGGCGGTAGCGATTCGGCAGATGGTAGTGCGTGGTGCGCCGGCAATCGGCATTACCGCCGCTTATGCCATGGCACTGGCCGTGCGCGAGGCGAGCACACATGCGGACTGGCAGGCACGCCTGCTGAGTGCCGCCGACGAGATCAAGGCGGCACGACCGACAGCGGTGAATCTCGCCTGGGCGACAGACCGGCAACTGGCATTGGCGCAATCGGCGTCTACCGCGGGGCAGGCCGTTGCCGCGCTTTTACAGGCCGCTCATGACTTGCTCCGAGACGATATCGCCGATAACCAGCGTATGGGCCGTTATGGCGCGGAGCTCCTGCCGGCGGAGGGTGGCATTCTCACCCATTGCAATACGGGCAGTCTGGCGACCGGTGGATACGGCACGGCACTGGGCGTGATTCGTGCAGGGATTTCTGCGGGTAAGCAGCTCCATATCTATGCTGACGAAACCAGGCCTTGGCTGCAGGGCGCGCGCCTCACCGCCTGGGAGTTGCAGCAGGAAGGTATTCCCTTTCATCTCCATGCCGACAGCGCCGCGGCCTATCTGATGCAGCAAGGCCTGATCCATGCGGTGATCGTTGGTGCTGACCGCATTGCCGCCAATGGCGACACGGCGAACAAAATTGGCACCTACAGCCTCGCCGTATTGGCGCAATATCATCAGATTCCTTTCTATGTCGCGGCGCCATTGAGTACGGTGGATTTCGCCATGCCCGATGGCGGCGGCATCGTCATCGAAGAGCGCCCCGCCGCCGAGGTGCAGCAGTGTGCGGGCCATGCGGTGGCACCAGAAGGTATCGAAGTACGCAATCCGGCCTTTGATGTCACCCCCGCCAGTCTGATCACCGCCATTATCACCGAGCGCGGCGTGGCGCGCCCAGGGTTTCCGGCGGCGCTCCAGGCGCTAGCCGCTGGCCACATGCAGGCTTAGCCCCGCTGTGGCATAATGCCGTGTTGAAAAAATAATCAGGGGTACTCAGTCTCCACATGATCGAATTCGCCAAAGAAACCATTCCTGTCAGTCTCGAAAAGGAGATGCGCCAGTCCTACCTCGATTACGCCATGAGCGTGATCGTCGGTCGTGCCCTGCCGGACGCCCGCGACGGCCTCAAGCCAGTGCATCGTCGTGTGCTCTTCGCCATGCACGAGATGAGCAACGACTGGAATAAGCCCTATAAGAAGTCGGCGCGTGTCGTCGGTGATGTCATCGGTAAATACCATCCCCACGGCGACACCGCCGTCTATGACACGATGGTGCGGATGGCGCAGGACTTTTCCATGCGCTACCCGCTCATCGACGGGCAGGGTAACTTTGGTTCCGTGGATGGCGACAGCCCCGCCGCCATGCGCTACACCGAAGTGCGCATGTCCCGCATTGCCCACGAGATGCTGGCGGATCTGGAAAAGGAGACCGTTGATTTCGGCCCCAACTACGATGAGAAGGAGATGGAACCGCTGGTCATGCCAGCGCGTATCCCCAATCTGCCGATCAATGGCTCGGCGGGCATCGCCGTCGGTATGGCGACCAATATCCCGCCCCACAATCTGACGGAAGTGATCAGTGCCTGTCTGGCGCTGGTGGATGATCCCGAGACTCCGGATGAAGACCTGTTTACCTTGATCCCGGCGCCGGATTTCCCGACGGCGGGCTTCATTCATGGCCGTGCCGGCAGTATCGAAGCCTACCGCACCGGGCGGGGCCGCGTGGTCATGCGCGCGCGCTGCGAGTTCGAGACGGACAAAAAATCCAACCGGCAGAGCATCATCGTCACCGAACTGCCCTATCAGGTGAACAAGGCCAAGCTCATCGAGCGCATCGCCGAGATGGTCAAGGAAAAGCGTCTGGAAGGCATCAGTGACCTGCGCGACGAGTCCGACAAGTCAGGTATGCGTATCGCCATTGAACTCAAACGGGATGCCAATGCCGATGTGGTGCTGAATAATCTTTACCAGCACACGGTCATGCAGAGCGTGTTCAATATCAATATGGTGGCGCTGCTGGACGGGGCACCGCGGACCCTCGGTCTGCGCGATCTGCTGCAGGCCTTCATCCAGCATCGCCGCGAGGTGGTCACCCGGCGCACCGTCTTCGAGCTGAAGAAGGCACGCGATCGCGCCCATATCCTGGAAGGCCTGGCGGTGGCGCTGGTCAATCTGGACCCGCTCATCAGCCTGATCCGGGCGGCGGCCAGCCCGGCAGAAGCCAAGGCGCAGATGCTGGCGAAGTCCTGGGAGCCGGGCATGGTCGCGGCGCTGCTGGTCGAACGTGGCGAACCCTCGGAGGGGATGCACGCGGACGGATATCACCTGTCCGAGTTGCAGGCCCAGGCCATTCTCGATTTGCGTTTGCACCGTCTGACGGGGCTGGAGCAGGACAAAATCCGCGATGAATATCTGGCCTTGCTGGATCGCATCCGCGAGTTGCTGGAGATTCTCGGCTCGAAGACCCGGCTCATGGAGGTCATCCGCGAAGAGCTAGTGGCCATCCGCGATCAATACGGGGATGCCCGGCGCAGCGAGATCGTGGCGGATACCGGTGATATTTCGACGGAAGATCTGATTACCGAAGAGGAAATGGTGGTGACCTTCACCCACGCCGGTTATATCAAGGCGCAGCCGGTGACGGTCTTCAATGCCCAGAGACGGGGCGGCAAGGGCAAGATGGCCACCACCACCAAAGAAGAAGACTTTGTCGAACGCATGTTCTGCGCTTCGACCCATGCCTATTGTTTGTTCTTCAGCAATCTCGGTAAAGTCTTCTGGCAAAAGGTGTATCAGTTGCCGCAGGCAGGTCGTGGCGCCAAGGGCAAGCCCATCGTCAACATGCTGTCGCTGGCGCCCACGGAGCGCATCACCGCCGTGCTGCCGGTGCGTGACTTTACCGAGGGCCAGTTTGTCTGCATGGTTACCTCCCTGGGCGTCGTCAAAAAGACACCGGTCATGGAGTATTCCCGCCCGCGTAGTCAGGGGATCAATGCCATCAACCTGGATCCCGGTGATCGTCTGGTCGCCGTTGGCCTCTCCGACGGGCAGCGCGAGTTCATGCTCTTTACCCGGCACGGCATGGCGGTGCGCTTCCCCGAGGCGAAGGTTCGGGCCATGGGTCGCAATGCCCGGGGCGTGCGCGGTATCAGTCTGGAAGAGAATGATCGGGTGATTTCGGCACAGTGGGTGGACTCCAGTCAGGTGATCCTTACCACTACGGCCAATGGTTACGGTAAATTGACGAAAGTGGACGAATACCGCCGCACCAACCGGGGCGGGAAGGGCGTCATTGCCATCCAGACCAACGAGCGTAATGGCGACGTGGTGGGCGCGCTGGCGGTAACGGAGCGGGACGAGTTGATGCTGGTCTCCGACCACGGCACCCTGATTCGTATCGCGGTAAACAGCATCCGCCGCACCGGCCGGAATGCGCAGGGGGTGCGTTTGATTAATCTGGGCGAGGGTGAACAACTCGCGGGACTGGCATTGATTGCCGATACGGACGAAGAGGAGGGGGAGCAGACCGATCTGCCCCAGTAAATGCACTATGAATCAAACCATTTTTAATTTCAGCGCTGGTCCCGCGGTTTTGCCCCACGTGGTTCTGGAACAGGTTCAGGCAGAGCTTCTGGATTGGCATGGCAGCGGCATGTCGGTCATGGAAATGAGCCATCGTGGTCCCGAATTCATGAAGATCGCCGCCGAGGCGGAACAGGATCTTCGCGATCTCCTGGATATTCCGGCCAATTACAAGATTTTGTTTTTGCAGGGCGGAGCGACGCTGCAATTCGCCATGGTTCCGCTTAACCTGCTGCGCGGTCATGGCAAGGCCAGCTATGTACAGACGGGAATCTGGTCCAAGAAAGCGATTGCGGAAGCGCGGCGTTTTACCGCGGTGGAGATTGCCGCCAGCAACGAGGATCGTCACGCCAGCTACGTGCCCATGCAGGCGGACTGGCAGGTCAGCCCGGATACTGCATATGTGCATATCACCGGGAATGAAACCATCGGCGGCGTGGAGTTCGATTTCATTCCGGATCTGGGCGATATTCCGCTGGTCAGCGATGCCTCTTCCCATATTCTTTCCAAGCCCATGGATGTCAGCCGTTTCGGTCTGATATACGCCGGCGCGCAGAAAAATATCGGCCCCGCCGGACTGACCCTGGTCATCGTCCGTGATGACCTCATCGGCCACGCACCGGCAAACACAGCCACCATGCTGGATTACGCCGTCTATGCCAAAGAGGAATCCATGCATAATACGCCGCCGACCTTCGCTATCTATGTCGCTGGTCTGGTTTTCAAGTGGCTCAAACAGCTCGGCGGCCTTGAAAAGATGGCGGAGATCAACGCGCGAAAGGCCCGGTTGCTCTATGACGCCATCGATGAATCCCGTGGGTTTTATGCCAACCCGGTGGAAACCCGCAATCGCTCACGCATGAATGTGCCTTTTACGCTGGCGGATGCGGCCATGGATGAAGCCTTTCTCAAGGGCGCCAGGAGCCATGGCATGATCCAGCTCAAGGGACACCGCTCGGTAGGCGGCATGCGCGCCTCCATTTACAACGCGATGCCAGAGATTGGCGTACAGATCTTGGCGGACTACCTGCGGGACTTCGCCCGCCAGCACGGTTGAGGAGCGCCACCATGCCGACCGTTTTGATCGCCGATAAAATGTCTGCACGTGCGGTAGAAATATTTCACGAACGGGGTATCGCCGTGGAGGTGAAAACCGGTCTGGGCAAAGAGGCACTTTGCGCGATCATCGGTCAGTACGATGGTCTGGCGATACGCTCGGCGACCAACGTGGATGCCGACGTGCTCGCCGCTGCCAGCCGCCTGAAGGTGGTGGGGCGAGCTGGTATCGGCGTGGACAATGTCGATATCCATGCGGCCAGCAAACGCGGCGTGATCGTCATGAATACCCCCTATGGCAACACGGTGACGACCGCAGAGCATGCCATCGCCCTGATGATGGCGGCGGCACGGATGATCCCCCAGGCCACCATGAGCCTGAAGGCGGGGCAGTGGGAAAAATCCCGTTTCCAGGGGGTCGAACTCTACCAGAAGACCCTGGGTGTCATCGGCACGGGTAATATCGGTTCGCTGGTGATTGCCCGTGCCCAAGGTCTGGGGATGCGGGTCATCGCCTACGATCCCTACCTCTCCAAAAGCCGTGCGGCCGATCTCGGCGTGGAACTGGTGGAGATGGATACGCTGCTGGCCCGTGCCGATTTTTTAACGGTCCATACGCCGCTGACGGATGCTACCCGTAACCTTTTCCGTGCCGAGACCTTTGCCAAAATGAAGCCGGGTGCCATTCTGGTGAATGCCGCACGTGGCTGCATCGTGGATGAGGAAGCCCTGTACGATGCCTTGAAATCCGGGCACTTGCGCGCCGCGGCTCTGGATGTTTTCTGCAAGGAACCGGTGCTTGGCGACAATCCTTTGCTGGAACTGGATAACTTCATCTGTACGCCGCACCTCGGGGCTTCCACCGAAGAGGCGCAGGTCAATGTCGCCATCCAGGTGGCCGAGCAGATCAGTGCCTATCTGTTGCGCGGCGTGGTCCAGAATGCGGTCAATCTGCCGTCCGTCAAAGAGGAGGAATTGCTGCTGTTGCAGCCTTACCTCAATCTCGGAGAGCGGCTCGGACTGGTTCTGGGGCAACTGGCAGGTTCCGGGCTGCGCGAAGTGGTGATCGAATATGCCGGCGAAGTTGCCGAACTCAATACGGCGGCCCTCACCACCGCCATTCTCAAGGGCATTCTGCAGAGTGCCCTGCCGGAAACCATCAACGCCGTCAACGCCCCGATTCTCGCCAAGGAGCGCGGCATAGGCATCGAAACCCGCAAACGCGAATCAGCCGACGAACTGCGCGCCCGGATCGCGGTGACGCTGCGCATGGATCAGGGTGAACGGGTGGCTGTGGGAACCCTGGTTCATGAGCATCAGGCCCGCCTGGTTCAACTGGATGGTATCGACGTGGAAATGCCTCTGGCGGGGGATCTGCTCTATATCCAGAATCGCGACGAGCCCGGTCTGATCGGGCGCATCGGTGGGTTGCTGGGCGCAGCGGGCATCAATATTGCGCAATTTCACCTGGGCCGCGAAAAACCGGCGGGAGCAGCGCTCTCCTTCATCGCCGTCGACCAGCCGCTGACGGAAGTGTTGCTGGAGCAGGTTGCCGCTCTCCCGGGAGTCTTGGCCGCCCGCATGTTGCGGTTATGAAAAACCCGGAACTGGCGGCCCTGCGTAAGGCCATCGATCAGGTGGATCAGCAGTTCCTGCGACTGCTCGGCGAGCGGGGCCGGCTTGCGCAGCAGGTGGGTGCCGTCAAACAGGCTGCGGGCGAAGTGAATTTTTACCATCCAGACCGTGAGTCGGAGATTTTGCGTCGGGTCATGGCCGACAACCCGGGGCCCTTTTCCAGCGAACAGGTTGCCATCATTTTTCGGGAGATCATCTCTGCAGGTCTGGCCCTGGAGCAACCCCTGCAAGTGGCCTATCTTGGACCCGCCGGCACGTTTTCGCAGATCGCGGCGCAGAAGCATTTCGGGCGCGCGGCCGTTCTGCAGCCCACCGCGGGGATCGCCGAAATTTTTCGCCTGGTGGACAGTGGCCAGGCCCGGTTCGGTGTGGTGCCGGTGGAGAATAGCACGGAAGGTTCCGTCAACCTCAGTCTGGATCTGCTCCTGGATTACCCCTTGCAGATCTGCGGCGAGGTCCAGTTACGCATCGTCCATAATCTGGTGGCCAAGGTGCCCATCTCCACCGTCCGCCGTGTCTACGTCCATTATCAGACCAGGGCCCAGTGCCGTCAGTGGCTCGCGACCCACTTGCCGCAGGTGGAATTGGTGGATGTGGCCAGCAACGCGGTTGCCGCGGAACGGGCTGCGGCAGATGCCGATGGCAGCGCCATTTCCACGACCCTCGCCGCGGAAGCATACGGCCTCGATATTCTGGCCGCGGGGATCGAAGACAACCCGGAGAACACCACCCGTTTTCTGATCATTGGCAAAATCCACACGCGACCTACGGGGAATGACAAGACCAGCCTGGTGGTAGCCGGCGCCAATCGTCCGGGGAGTCTGCATGCGCTGCTGTCACCGCTGGCCGACGCGGGCATCAGTCTGACGCGCATCGAGTCACGGCCGGCACGTTCGGCCATCTGGGAGTACGTCTTTTATCTCGATTTGCTGGGCCATTGTCAGGATGCCGCCATCGCGCCGGTACTGGATGTGCTCGCGCAACAGGCGTCCTTTTGCCGCTGTCTCGGCAGTTACCCCCGGGCGGTATTCTGAAATGTGCAATAGCTACCTGGAATATACGGCAGCGGGTGTGTCCGACCTGCGTCCCTATCAGCCGGGCAAGCCCCTGGCGGAACTGGAACGGGAACTGGGTATTCGTGACGCCATCAAGCTGGCCTCCAATGAAAATCCGTTAGGTCCGAGCCCTCTGGCGCTGGCGGCCATCCGCGAGGCGTTGCCCGCCCTGGCGCAGTACCCCGAAGGGTCGGCTCCGGAGTTGCGCGCGCTGCTGGCCCGTCAGCTCGATCTGGACCCTGGGCAATTTATTTTCGGCAACGGTTCCGATCAGGTGGTGGAGCTTGCGGTGCGTGCCTTTGCCGGGCCGGGTACGGAGGTGATCGTCTCGCAGTATGCCTTTGCCGCTTATGCCATTGCCGCGCAGGCCAGTGGTGCGACTGTACGGGTCGCACCGGCGCGGGATTACGGTCATGACCTGGATGCCATGGCCAGCCTGCTCAATGCCAATACCCGGCTGGTTTTTATCGCCAATCCCAATAATCCCACCGGTACGTATCTTACGGCGGAAGCCCTGGAGGCCTTTATCGACAGCGTGCCTTCCCATGCGCTGGTGGTGCTGGACGAAGCCTACCTGGAACTGATGGACGCGGCGGATTATCCGGATGGCAGACAGTGGCTGCGGCGCTTCGGTAACCTGATGCTTACCCGTACTTTTTCCAAGGCCTATGGGCTGGCGGGTCTGCGTTGCGGTTACGGCATCGGCCACCCCGACCTGATGGCGGTGCTGGAGCGGGTTCGTCAGCCCTTCAACGTCAATACGCTGGCGCAGGTGGCGGCGCATGCCGCGCTTACGGATCGTGCCCATCTGCAGGCTACCCTGGCCAACAATCGTCAGGGAATCGTGGCCCTCCGCGATGGATTGTGCAATCTTGGATTGACAATCCTGCCGCCTGCAGGCAACTTTACCGCCTTTGCCGTGCCGGGAGGTGGACAGCGCGTCTATGAGGCTCTGCTGCTTCGGGGCGTGATCGTCCGGCCGCTTACCCCTTACGGCATGCCGGATCATCTGCGGGTCAGTGTTGGCCTGCCGGTGGAAAACCAACGTTTTCTTACAATGCTGGGCGAGGTCCTGTAACCCTATGATCGTTATCGTCAAACCGCAAGCCACCGCAGAGCAGATGGAGCATCTGCTGGAGCGTATCCGCCAGTATGGCCTGCAGCCCATGGTCAGTACCGGCTCTGAGCGCACCGTGGTGGGCCTGTTGGGAGACGAGCGCTTGCTGCCTGACGGCGCACTGGAATCCTTGCCCGCCGTGGAACAGGTCATGCCCATTCTCAAGCCCTACAAGCTCGTCAGCCGCGAGTTCAAATCCACCGATACGGTCATTGAAGTGCGGGGGATCCCCATCGGTGGCAGGCAGATTCAGGTGATCGCAGGCCCCTGCTCGGTTGAAACGCCCGAGCAGATGCGCAGCTCTGCAGAGGCCGTCAAGGCGGCGGGATGCCGTCTGATGCGTGGTGGGGCATTCAAACCCCGTACCAGTCCCTACACTTTTCAGGGCGTGGGTGACGAGGGCTTGGATTATTTCCGGACCGCCGCAGATGCGGTCGGTCTGCCCATCGTTACCGAACTGATGGATGTCCGCAAGATTGATCTGTTTCTGGAAAAAGGAGTAGACATCATCCAGATCGGTACGCGCAACATGCAGAATTTTGATCTCCTCAAGGAAGTCGGTCGCCTGGACGTGCCGGTCATCCTCAAGCGTGGCCTGAGCGCCACCATAAAGGAATGGCTCATGGCGGCAGAATATATCGCCGCCCACGGCAACCACAGGATTATTTTTGCCGAACGTGGCATCCGTACCTTTGAAACGGCCTATCGCAACGTCCTCGACGTCACGGCCATACCGGTTCTCAAGCGGGAGACCCACCTGCCGGTCATCGTCGATCCCAGTCACGCGGGTGGCAAGGCCTGGCTCGTGCCGCAATTATCCAAGGCGGCCGTTGCGGCGGGTGCAGATGGTTTGCTGGTGGAGTCGCATCCCTGTCCCGAAGAAGCCTGGTGTGATGCCGATCAGGCTCTCAGTCCAGAGCAACTCACCACGCTGATGGGCGATCTGCGCAGGATTGCCGAGGCCATTGGCCGCGAACTCTAGCATGCCGGACGTTCCCTTCCAGCGAGTCGTCATCGTCGGCCTGGGTCTGATGGGCGGCAGTGTCGCCAAGGCTCTGCGCAGCAGGGGCTTCGCCGGATCGCTGGTGGGTGTTGTCGTCGATGCGCAAGCGGTTCGACGACTGCGTTCTGCGGCGAAGTATTGGCGGATCAGCCTGACCTGCGAACCGGAACCGGCGTTGCGAAATGCCGACCTGGTGCTGCTCGCCACCCCTCCGCAAGTCGCCCTGCGGCAGTTGCCGGAACTGGCACGCCATATATCCGCTACGGGGATGGTCAGCGATGTCGCCAGCATCAAGACGCCGGTGGCGCAACTGGGTCATCAGTTGCTGGGGGATCGCTTTGTCCCGGGGCATCCCGTGGTGGGCGGGGAAAAAACCGGATTTGCAGCAGCGCGGAAAAATCTTTATCAGGGCGCACGCGTCATCCTGACGCCCCTGCCGGAACAGGCTCCCGCCGCGCTGGACGCGGTGCGCGGCTTCTGGCAATGCCTCGGTGCGACCGTTTCGCAAATGACGCCGGAGGCGCACGACCAGGCTCTTGCCGCGACCAGCCATTTGCCTCATCTGCTGGCCTTTGCCTACATGGCGGGTCTGGCGGATCAGGTCCCCGCTCTGCGGGACCTCGCCGGCGGCGGGCTGCGTGATTTTTCCCGGATAGCGGCCTCTGACCCCGATCTCTGGACCGCCATCCTCGCGGAGAATCGATCGGCCGTCGTACAGCATCTGAAGGCGTTGCAGGAAAATCTCGACACTGTCCGGCAGATGCTCGCAGGGGGCGACACGCGCACCCTGAAAGCCTTTCTGGAACAGGGCCGCGCCTGCCGTCAACAGTTTCAATTTCCTCCGCTTACCTACTGAATCATGACTCGATATCTCATTCGTCCAGGCAGTCGGCTTGCCGGCCGTTTCCCGGTCCCGGGAGACAAATCCATTTCCCACCGTGCCGTCATTCTCGGGGCGCTTGCCGAAGGTGTCACTGAAGTGGAGGGGCTGCTGGAGGGCGCCGATGTGCTGGCTACCATCGCCGCTTTTCGCAGCATGGGGGTGCAGATGGAAGGCCCGGATCAAGGGCATCTGCGCATTCATGGGGTTGGCCTGCAGGGGCTGCGCGCGCCCGCTGTTCCTCTGGATTGCGGGAATTCCGGTACCGCCATGCGTCTGCTGGCGGGAGTGCTGGCCGGACAGTCTTTCCCCAGCACTCTGGTTGGCGACGCCAGTTTGCAGAAGCGGCCCATGGGCCGCGTTCTGAACCCGTTGCGTGCCATGGGCGCGGAAATCGCCGCCCAGGATGGCAGGGCACCTTTACATATTCATGGGCGGCCCCTGCACGGCATCGACTATGCCCTGCCGGTGGCGAGCGCCCAGGTCAAATCCGCCGTGTTGTTGGCCGGACTGTATGCCGACGGACAAACCTGCGTGACCGAGCCCGCACCTACCCGCGATCACAGCGAGCGGATGCTGCAAGGTTTCGGCCAACCGGTGGAGCGTCAGGGCCCGCGCGCCTGTCTGCGCGGTGGTGGCCGGTTGTGCGGGCAGGCGCTGCAGGTGCCAGGCGATATTTCGTCGGCGGCGTTCTTCCTGCTCGGCGCCACCATCGCGCCGGGCTCCGATCTCACCCTGGAAGGAGTTGGTATCAATCCGACCCGGACCGGTATCATCGAAATCCTCACCCGCATGGGTGCCCGGATCGATCTGACGGCCTTGCGTGAAGTGGGCGGGGAGCCAGTCGCTGATATCCGCGTTCGCTATGCACCATTGCAAGGCATCGCTATCCCGCCCCGTCTGGTACCTCTGGCTATCGATGAGTTCCCCGCGCTGTTCATAGCGGCGGCGTGTGCGAAGGGGCAGACGGTGATTACCGGTGCCGAGGAACTCCGTGTCAAGGAAAGTGACCGCATCGCGGTAATGGCTGGTGGGCTGCGCGCGCTGGGTGCTACGGTAGAAGAGCGCGTGGATGGCGCCATTATCCGCGGATCAGCGTTGCTGGGCGGCCGGGTGGACAGCCATGGGGATCATCGTATTGCGATGGCCTTTGCCATGGCCGCACTGGTGGCGCAGGGAGATATGGAAATCCTGGACTGCGCCAACGTGGCGACGTCCTTTCCGAGTTTTCCCGCGCTGGCGCAGCAGGCGGGGCTGCTGCTGGAGGTGATCAGCGCATGAATATCGTCCCCGTCATCACCCTGGATGGTCCCGGCGGGGTCGGTAAGGGCACGCTGGGTCGTCTCTTGGCCCATGATCTGGGTTGGCACCTGCTGGACAGCGGCGCTATATACCGCGCACTGGCGCTGGCGGCGCAACGTGCCGGACTGGATGCAGATAGCGAAGCAGCCCTGTCCGGGCTGGCGCGCACCTTGCCGCTGGGTTTTCGCGGCGCCGCCGACGAAACCCATGTGCTACTCGGAGGGGAAGTTGTGGATGCGGAAATCCGCACCCCGGAAATCAGCGCGCTGACCTCACGGATTGCGGCAATTCCTGCGGTCCGTGCGGCCTTGTTGCAGCGGCAGCGGGATTTTCGCCGGGCACCGGGGCTGGTGGCCGATGGCCGGGATATGGGGACGGTGGTTTTTCCGGACGCACCGCTCAAGGTGTTTCTTACCGCCAGCGCCGAGGAACGCGGTAAGCGCCGTCTGAATCAGTTGATGGAACAGGGTATTAGTGCTAGTCTCGCCACAGTTGTGGCGGAAATTGCGGAACGCGATGCCCGGGACCAGCAGCGCAGCGTGGCACCGCTCCGGCCCGCGCCCGATGCGAAGATCCTGGATACCAGCGAACAAAGCGTTTCCGACACATACAGGGTCCTGCAAAGCTGGGTTCGATCTGCTTTTCAGGAAAATTGAAACCGCCATTTATGGCATCGAGCAGTGATTCAAGGGGCGCCCATGGCGTGCCCGGTAAATGAGGCCTACTGAAATTTATGACCACCCCTAACGCTGAAATGCTTGTTGAACCCAGTTTTGCCGAGATGTTTGAAGAAAGCCAGAGCACCCAGGGCCTCAAGCCCGGCGAGTTGCTTACCGGCATCGTGACTCGCGTCGATAACGACTTTGTCATCGTCGACGTGGGCCTCAAGTCTGAAGGGCCGATCCCTGCCGAGCAGTTCCGCAATGCGGAAGGCGAAATAGAGGTGAAGGTCGGGGACTCCGTAGAGGTCTGTCTGGAGCTGGTGGAAGACGGTATGGGCGAAACCCGTCTCTCCCGTGAAAAAGCCCGCCGTGCCAAGACCTGGGTCGACCTGGAGAAGTCCTTCAACGACAACGCCGTGGTGCATGGCTTCCTCACCGGCAAGGTGAAAGGTGGTTTCACCGTCAGTATCGACGGTGTGCGTGCCTTCCTGCCCGGCTCTCTGGTCGACGTGCGCCCGGTACGGGATGTGGCGTATCTCGAAGGCAAAGACCTCGAGATGAAGATCATCAAGCTGGACCGCAAGCGTAACAACGTGGTGGTCTCCCGCCGCGCGGTGGTCGAGCAGGAACAGAGCGTGGAACGCGGCGCACTGCTGGAAAGCATTCAGGAAGGTGCGGTCCTCGAGGGCGTGGTCAAGAACCTCACCGATTACGGCGCGTTTATCGACCTGGGTGGTATCGACGGCCTGCTGCATATCACCGATATGGGCTGGCGTCGGGTCAAGCATCCCAGCGAAGTGGTCACGGTGGGCGGTGAAGTGCGTGTCCTGGTCCTGAAGTTCGACCGCGAGCGCGGCCGTATCTCTCTCGGTATGAAGCAGCTGGGTGAAGACCCCTGGCGCGATATCGCCCGCCGTTATCCGGAGGCCACCCGAATTTTTGGTAAGGTCACCAACGTTACGGATTACGGCGCGTTCGTCGAGATCGAGGAAGGCGTCGAAGGTTTGGTGCATGTCTCCGAAATCGACTGGACCAACAAGAACATCAATCCGGCCAAGGCCCTGCATGTCGGCCAGGAAGTCGAAGTGATGATCCTCGACATCGACGAAGAGCGTCGCCGCATTTCCCTGGGTATCAAGCAGTGCCTGCCCAATCCGTGGGACGACTTCGCGCAGAACTTCCAGAAGGGCGATCGTGTCTCCGGTCAGATCAAGAGTATTACCGACTTCGGTGTGTTCGTCGGTCTGGATGGTGGTATCGACGGCCTGATCCATCTTTCCGATCTCGCCTGGGATCGTACCGGCGAAGAAGCGGTACGGGACTTCAAGAAGGGCGATACTCTGGAGGCAGTGGTCCTCAGCATTGATCCGGAGCGGGAGCGTATCAGTCTGGGCGTCAAGCAGATGGAAACCGATCCGTTCATCCAGTTTGTGGTGGCCAATGAAAAGGGCGCCCTGGTGGAGGGTGAGGTGATTTCAGTGGACAGCCGTGGTGCCGAGATTCGGCTTGGCGAGGGCGTGGAAGGATTCCTGCCCCATCGTGAACTGGCGCGCGGCGTGACCTTGTCAGCCGGGGATAAGATCGAAGTCAGCATTGCGATGGTGGACCGCAAGAACCGTACCCTGACGCTCAGCACCAAGGCTCGGGAAGCCGCCGTTTCCCAGGAAGATCAAACAGCGGCGGTACAGCAATATGCGCGCAGTGCGGCGACGGGCACCACCAGTCTGGGCGATCTGATCAAAGAACAGCTCAAGCGGAAGCAGGAAGAAGAAAGTTAAGCGCAAACCTTCTCTCCCGATCTTATGCTGATCGGGAATATGGGGTAACTGAGGTGGCGTCAGGGAAAGGCTTTTTTGAAGCATTAACCTGCCGCTTGCCTTTTTGATTTTATGATGTCCTGTCAATTCACCATTCTTTGTAAGAAGCTAATAAACCATGACTAAATCAGAATTGATCAAAAACATCAGCGCACAATATCCGCACTTGAGTGTTCGTGATATTGAAATGGCTACCCGTCAGATGCTCGATTATCTGAGCGACGCGCTGGCTGAAGGGGAACGTATTGAAATTCGCGGTTTCGGAAGTTTTTCCATGCATGTGCGCCCTGCCAAGCAGGGGCGTAATCCGAAAACGGGAGAGCCGGTTCTGGTGCCTGAAAAGCGGGTTCCGCATTTCAAGCCGGGCAAGGAGCTCCGTGAGCAGGTTGATTATCCGGAAGCGGTTGCGGGTGGCAAGGCTTAATTGACGGCTCGGCGTGGTGGATACCATCGTCGTCCTTGTCCTGCTGTTGGCGATCGCGCTGGGCGTCTGGATTGGTCGGGTTACTTCTCCGCGAAAACCTGCGCCGAATGTCCCCGACACGATTCCCGAAATTTATATTCAGGGACTCAACCATCTCCTCAGTGAGCGCAATGATGAGGCGGTGGAGGTTTTTTTGGATGCGCTGCGGCAACACCCCGAAAGCGTTGATATTCTACTCGCCTTGGGGCGACTCTTCCGGCGCCGCGGAGAGTTGGAGCGCGCCTTGCGGGTACATCAGTACCTCCTGGATCAGCCGGCGCTGGCGTCTGACTTGCGGCAGAGTGTACTCTTCGAGATTGCGCAGGATTACCTCAAGGCCGGGATTCTCGATCGGGCCGAGTCCATCCTCAAAGAACTACTGGATCGTCAACCCGATCATTTGGAGGGCCTTGCCACGCTTGCCGAGTTGTACGAACTGGGCAGCGAGTGGGCCAAGTCTATCGCCGTGCGTCAGCAGTTGCACAAAACGGGTACGGGCGGCCAGCGTCCGGTGATTGCCATGCTCTACGGTGAGCTCGCCGAGCAGTCTCTGCTCGCGGGAGAAGCGGAGCAGGCAGGGGTCTTTTTAGGGATGGCGCGCAAGGAGGACCCGGAGAATCCACGGGCGTTGGTGGTCGGCGGGCGTATCGCCTTTGACCGGCAGAACTGGGACGATGCCTTCGACCTCTGGAAAAAGCTGCTGGATTCCCGGGTGGAGTCCGTAGTCCTGCTGGTTCTGGAACCATTTTTGAGTGTTTTACCACATGTTGCGAATGGCGTGGATGCGCAAAAGGCTCGGGAACGCCTGTTGGATATGTGTCGTTCGCCGCTGGCGGTAAAACTTCTGGCGCATGCCCTGCAGGGCGTTGAGGGAACCCGGGCGGCGACAACGTATTTAAGACATCTGCTATTGCGGCAGCCGGACATGCGGGTGATGCAGGTTCTGTTGGAACTGGATCCCGATGCGCCAGATCCAACATTGTATCCCGTCATGGCGATGGCAGTCAGAGGGCTTTCGGTGGAACCGGCAGTTTTTCATTGTCAGTCCTGTGGTTATCAGAGTCCTCGGTATTATTGGCGTTGCCCCAGTTGCCGTCAGTGGGGTACTTTTTCCGGAGGGTGCAGCTTGTGATTTCGCCGCTCATCATTGCGCTGGATTATGCGGATGAACGCGATGCCCTGGTTTTGGCGGATCAACTTGATCCCGCCCAGTGCCGGGTCAAAGTGGGCAAGGAACTTTTCACTGCAAGTGGCCCCGCCATTGTGGAGCGTTTGCAGGAACGGGGTTTCGACGTATTCCTGGACCTCAAGTTTCACGATATTCCGCAGACTGTTGCCAAAGCCTGCAGGGCGGCATCCCGGCTCGGCGTATGGATGCTCAATGTTCACGCCAGTGGTGGTAGTGCCATGCTGCGCGCAGCGCGTGAAGCCGTGGAAGACGGCGCCGGAACCCGGCGCCCGCTTCTGATTGCGGTGACGGTGCTCACCAGTATGGACGATGACGCGCTGCACGAAGTAGGGGTGAGCGGTTCGGTGGTGGATCAGGTTGGGCGTCTGGCGACACTGGCTGCGGCATGTGCACTGGATGGCCTCGTCTGTTCCGCGCTGGAGGCGGGCCGTCTGCGGGATGTGCTGCCTGAGCTTCTGCGGGTGACTCCGGGGATTCGACCCGCGCAGTACGCGGAGGATGATCAGCGACGTATCATGACGCCTGCGGCGGCACTCGCAGCGGGTTCGGACTTTCTGGTGGTAGGCCGGCCGGTCACGGCTGCGGTGGACCCGGCGCGGGCTCTCGGCCAGATATGGAATGAGTTGGTGGCTAAATCCGGCGATTCGCGGGAACCAGGCTGATATGCCGGATGGCGGCGGTGCTATGGCTGTTCCCCGCATCATACTAGACCATGGAGAAGAAATTACTGTGACTGCAGACGAAGTGGTGGCGCTGTACAAAGAAGACGGGGCGCTGCTCCATGGACATTTTCTGTTATCCTCCGGGCTGCATAGCGATACCTACCTGCAGTCGGCCAGGGTGCTGCAATATCCTGGGCACGCTGCCCGGCTGTGTGCGGCGATGGTGGCGGGTATTCCCGATGATCTGCGGTGGCGCATCTCCTGTGTCGTGGGGCCAGCCATGGGTGCGGTTCTGGTATCCTACGAATGCGGCCGCGCGCTGGGAGTACGCAGCCTGTTTACCGAGCGGGAAGCCGGGCAGATGGTGCTGCGCCGGGGTTTTGCGCTGACGCCGGGGGAGGGTGTCCTGGTGGTCGAAGATATTACGACGACAGGGGGCTCGACGCGGGAATGCATGGCGGCTGTTACCGCAGCAGGTGGCCAGGTATTGGCGGCATCAGCGATCATTGACCGCAGTTCGGGATTCAGCGATTTTGACGGCGTACCATTTTTCCCGCTATTGAAGCTCCCCGTGCTTACCTGGGAAGCTGCCGCCTGCCCTCTCTGCGCGGCGGGTGGAACGCCCGTCAAACCAGGGAGCCGTGGTCTGTCCTGACCTTGAGGGGCGGGCGGCTTGTGTTTACTATCGACGTATAGGCTTAGACAAAATGCAAAAGAAGGATCAGTTCATGCAAATCTCGACACCGGAGGCTGCGCCTCTGGAAAGACACATCCATGTGACCATTCCCGCCAGCGAAGTGGAGAGCGGGGTTTCCCAGCGTCTGCGTAACAAGGCGCGCTCCGCACGTTTGCCGGGTTTCCGGCCCGGCAAGGCGCCCATGACACTCATCGAACGCCACTATGGTTCCGATGCCCTCATGGAGACCTTCGACCATCTTATCAACGAACGCTATTCTCAGGCCGTGCGTGACGAATCCTTACGTCCGGTTGGCAGACCGGAAGTGCAGGTCGAGAAAGGCGGGCGCGGCGAGGATCTCGTGTTTACGGCCGTGGTAGAGGTGTATCCCGAATTTGATCCGCAGGTGCCGGACGCCACGGTTATCCGCAAGACGGCTGAAGTGACGGATGCGGACGTGGATGCCACCATAGACATTATGCGTCAGCAGCGGCGTTTTTATGTGCCTGCCGAGCGTCCTGCCCAGAACGAAGACCGGGTCACCGTGGATTTTCAGGGGACCATTGATGGTGTCCCCATGGCGGGTGGCGATGTGACTGATTACGCCGTGGTGCTGGGCTCCGGCCGATTGCTGCCGGATATCGAACAGGGATTGCTGGGGATGTCCGCAGGAGAAGATCGGACCGTCGCAGTGCAGTTTCCGGCAGAATATCATGTGGCGGAGCTCGCCGGCCAAGCCGCCCAGTTCCATCTGCAGGTCCGGGAAGTGGCGGCGCCCCAGTTGCCCGAAGTGGATGCGGCTTTTGCCCTGGCGCTGGGTATCGAGGATGGAGATGTTGCCGTATTACGGCAGGAAGTGCGGGAAAATCTGGAACGTGAAGCGCAGCGGATCAGCCGGGGCCAGGTAAAAGCGCAGATGCTGGACCTGGTAGTGGCGAGCAACCACCCCGATTTGCCCAGGCAAATGATCGGGCAGGAGCTGGAGCGTTTGCAAAAAGACGCCAACGCCGCGGCTAGTGGCGATCTGGACGCGCTGGCCAGGCGCCGGGTGGTGCTCGGCCTAGTGTTGTCGGAAATCGTCCGGCGCGAAAAGCTGCGGGCATCCCCGGCGGAAGTCACTCAGGTTATCCGGGATATGTCCGAGCAGTATGAAGACCCGGAACAGTTCATCAGCTGGTACCGTAGTAATCCCCAGCAGATGGAGCAGGCCGAGGCCCTGGTGCTGGAAGACAAAGTGGTGGCATGGCTTCTGGAGCGTGTTAAAGTGAATGACGAGGCCGTCAGCTTCAACCAGCTCATCGGCCGGGCGCCGACAGGTGAAACAAACGCGGAATAACCGGTGTCCGACGCTGGCCCGTGTCAACAGACAGGAGCAAGGATTATGTGGAAACAGACTGGAGACCAGATGGCACCCGCCGTACAGGGGCTGGGATATGTGCCCATGGTGGTCGAGCAGACCGGACGCGGTGAGCGGTCCTATGATATTTACTCCCGTCTGCTCAAGGAGCGGGTGGTTTTTCTGGTGGGCCAGGTAGAAGACATGATGGCCAACCTGGTGGTCGCCCAGTTGCTTTTTTTGGAGGCGGAAAATCCCGATAAAGATATCGCGCTGTATATCAACAGCCCGGGTGGGTCCGTCACGGCAGGCATGGCGATTTACGACACGATGCAGTTTGTTCGCCCGAAGATCAGTACAGTCTGCATCGGTCAGGCGGCGAGCATGGGCGCGGTATTGCTGGCCGCCGGCGCCGAAGGCAAGCGTTATGCGCTGCCCAATGCGCGGATCATGTTGCATCAACCCTCCGGTGGTTTTCAGGGGCAGGCGCATGATATCGAGATTCATACCAAAGAAATCCTGCGTATCCGGGAGCGTCTCAATGATATTCTGGTCCATCATACCGGGCAGGGCCGGGAACGCATCGAGCAGGATCTCGACAGAGACTTTTTCATGTCGGCCGAAGAGGCCAAAACCTACCATCTTGTGGACGCTGTGATCAGTCATCGCGGTGAAAACGAGACCGCCTGAACAGGCAGGAGAACAGCTATGGCTGGAAAGCATGAGGGAAGCGGTGAAAAGACGCTGTATTGTTCGTTCTGTGGCAAGAGCCAGCACGAAGTCCGCAAGCTGATCGCCGGTCCTTCGGTATTCATCTGTGACGAATGCATCGAGTTGTGCAATGACATCGTCAAGGACGAGGTACTGGATGACCATAGTGCGGCCCAGGACAAGCTGCCCAGACCCATGGAAATCCGCAAAACGCTGGATGATTACGTCATTGGTCAGGACGTTGCCAAAAAGGTCTTGTCCGTGGCGGTTTACAATCATTACAAACGTCTGGAACATGGTGGCAAGGACAATGAGGTGGAGCTGGACAAGAGTAATATCCTGCTCATCGGCCCCACCGGTTCGGGCAAGACCCTGCTGGCGCAGACCCTGGCACGTCTCCTGAATGTGCCGTTTGCCATGGCCGATGCCACGACGCTCACGGAGGCCGGCTATGTGGGTGAGGATGTCGAAAACATCATCCAGAAACTGCTGCAGAAGTGTGACTATGATGTGGAAAAGGCGCAGACCGGCATCGTCTATATCGATGAGATCGACAAAATCACCCGCAAGTCCGAGAACCCCTCCATCACCCGCGATGTTTCCGGTGAAGGCGTGCAGCAGGCTTTGCTCAAGCTGATTGAAGGGACGGTGGCCTCGGTTCCACCACAAGGCGGCCGCAAACACCCGCAGCAGGAATTCCTGCAGGTGGACACGCGGCATATCCTCTTCATCTGTGGCGGTGCCTTTGCGGGCCTGGAGAAGTCGGTCTCCGCGCGTCTGGAGAAGGGCGGTATGGGTTTCAATGCGCCCCTCAAGCGCCGCGACAAGGAAGCGACCGCCGCCATGCTGATGCAGAATCTGGAGCCGGAAGACCTGGTGCGTTATGGCCTGATTCCCGAGTTCGTCGGGCGTCTGCCCATTCTGGCGCTGCTGGAAGAGCTGGACGAAGAGGCCCTCATTTCCATCCTCACCGATCCGAAAAATGCTTTGGTGAAGCAGTACCAGAAGCTTTTTGCCCTGGAAGGCGTGACCCTGGAGTTCCGTACCGAGGCATTGCGGGCCATTGCCAAAAAGGCCCTGACCCGCAAGACGGGGGCACGTGGTTTGCGTTCCATTCTTGAGCAGATTCTGCTGGATACGATGTACGAATTGCCCTCTATGAGTGGCGTGAAAAAGGTGGTGGTGGATGCCGCCGTCGTGGAAAGCGGCACCAAGCCGCTGCTGGTTTACGATGATGCTGCCAAGGTGGATATGTCTCATCCGGCCTGAAGCCGGGCGGGGTTAATCCTTGAAAAGCCCCGTCGACGACCCCATCTGCGTTGCTATTGGTAGTAATCACCTGCTTTTGGAGTAGACCGTGGCCAAAATCGATAGAAGTCTCCTGGTGGAAGAGGAAGCACAGATGGTGCCGGTGTTGCCTCTGCGCGATGTTGTGGTATTCCCGTTCATGGTAATCCCTCTTTTCGTGGGGCGGGCAAAGTCGATTCGCGCCCTGGAAGATGCGATGTCTGGCGAAAAGCAGATTCTGCTGGTATCGCAAAAAAATGCCGCGGACGATGACCCTCAACCGGAGAATATTTACCGGATCGGTACGCTGGCGACGATTCTGCAGTTGCTCAAGTTGCCCGATGGTACGGTCAAGGTGCTGGTCGAAGGTACAGACCGGGCTAAAATCGTATCTTTCCTGCCGGCGGAGGACTCCCTGCGCGCTCAGGTACAGATCGTAGCCAGTGGTGCGGCAAATGATCGTGAGCTGGAAGCGCTCATGCGTTCGGTCAGCGCCCAGTTCGAGGCCTACGTCAAGCTGAACAAAAAAATTCCCCCGGAGATACTATCCACTCTGGCGAGCATGGATGATCCCGCACGACTGGCCGACACCGTTGCGGCCCATCTCGGCCTCAAACTCGAAGAAAAGCAGGAAATTCTGGAGAAGGCGGACACCCGCGCCCGGCTGGAGCATCTGCTGGGCATGATGGAGTCAGAAATCGACCTGCTGCAGGTGGAAAAGCGCATCCGCGGTCGGGTCAAGCGGCAGATGGAAAAGAGTCAGCGCGAGTATTATCTGAATGAGCAGATGAAGGCTATTCAGAAAGAGCTGGGTGATCTGTCGGAAGAGGGCGGTGGCGAGCTGGATGAACTGGCACGTAAAATCGACAAGGCCGGGATGCCGAAGGATGTGCGGGCCAAGGCCGATGCCGAGTTGAAAAAACTGCGGATGATGAGCCCCATGTCGGCAGAGGCAACCGTGGTGCGCAACTATATCGACTGGTTGGTGGGGGTGCCGTGGCGTAAACGCAGCAAAATCACCAAGGATCTCAAGCGGGCCAAGGCCATTCTCGATGCGGATCATTACGGTCTGGAAGACGTCAAGGAGCGCATTCTCGAATATCTTGCCGTACAGGAACGGGTCGGCAACAGCCGCGGTCCCATCCTGTGTCTGGTGGGCCCCCCCGGCGTGGGCAAGACCAGCCTGGGGCGCTCCATCGCTGCGGCGACCGGACGCAAATTCGTGCGGATGTCCTTGGGCGGCGTGCGCGACGAAGCGGAAATCCGCGGACATCGGCGTACCTACATTGGGGCCCTGCCGGGAAAAATCATCCAGAGCCTGGCCAAGATTGCTACGCGCAATCCGCTGATGTTGCTGGATGAAGTAGACAAGATGGCGATGGATTTCCGGGGTGATCCGGCCTCCGCGCTTCTGGAAGTGCTGGATCCCGAGCAGAACGCCACGTTCAGCGACCATTACCTGGAAGTGGACTTCAATCTGTCCGAGGTGATGTTCGTTACCACTGCGAACACACTCAATATCCCGGCCCCATTGATGGACCGCATGGAGGTAATCCGGATCTCCGGATACACCGAAGACGAAAAGATCCACATCGCCACCAAGTATCTTCTGCCTAAGCAGATAGAAAAGGCGGGGCTGCTGGACGGGGAAATGCAGGTTTCCCAAACCGTCATCCGGGATATCATCCGTTACTACACGCGGGAAGCCGGTGTGCGTAATCTGGAACGGGAACTCGCACGCATTTGCCGGAAGGTGGTAAAAGAACTCCTGCTCGACAAAAAGCGCACACGTGTCCAGGTTTCGGATCGCAATCTGGACAAGTATCTCGGGGTGCGCCGCTTCGACTTTGGCAAGGCAGAAAAGGAAAACCGTATCGGTGAGGTTACCGGTCTGGCCTGGACTGAGGTGGGTGGTGAATTGCTGAGTATCGAGGCGGTGGTCGTGCCGGGTCGCGGCAAGCTGCTGATCACCGGTAAGCTGGGGGATGTCATGCAGGAATCCATCCAGGCGGCCATGAGTGTGGTTCGTGCGCGGTCGCGGGCGCTGGGCATTCCCGCAGACTTTTACCAGAACCATGACTTCCATATCCATGTGCCGGAAGGCGCTACGCCAAAAGACGGGCCCAGCGCAGGCATCGGCATGGCCACTGCCTTGGTATCGGCACTGACCAATATTCCGGTACATGCCACGGTCGCCATGACTGGGGAGATCACGCTGCGCGGTGAGGTTCTGCCCATCGGTGGGTTAAAGGAGAAATTGCTGGCAGCACATCGCGGCGGCATCAGTACGGTCCTGATTCCAGCGGAGAATGAAAAAGATCTGCAGGAAATCCCCAAAAATGTGCGGGATGCGCTGACCATCAAGGTGGTCCGGTGGATTGACGAAGTTCTGGCGATTGCGCTGGAGTCTTCGCCGACCCCTTTGCCGCCGGAAAGCGGCGGCGACGTGCTGGTTGGTGTGGTGCCCGGCAAGGAGTCTTCCGAGGACAAGGCAATGGCACATTAGAGGCGGCATGAGGACTCATCTCCGCAATTTTAATAACGGAGAACGAGTCCAGAATGCGGCGATATCCAATGTTGATGTCCCTGATGGTGATGATTCCGGGGGAAGGCCTGGCCGTCCTTTGTGACGCCGGGCATTTTATGCACTTTCTTGACAAGCCTTTTTTTACCCTGCTATAACGTTTTCTGGATAGAGTTGATGCGCAGTTATACCTAAGTAACCGAGTCCATAACAGGAGAAAGAAATATGAACAAATCGGAGTTGATCGAGAAGATTGCAGAAGAAGCTGGCGTGACCCGTGCCGCCGCCGGCCATGCTCTGGATGCGCTTGTCAAGGTGGTTACTGACGCGCTCAAGGCTGGTGATCAGGTAACTCTGGTCGGTTTCGGTTCATTTCTTGTTTCCAGTCGTGAGGCGCGCAAAGGCCGTAATCCCGCTACCGGCGCGGAAATCATGATCGCCGCAAGTCGCACGCCTAAATTTAAGGCTGGTAAAGCGTTGCGTGATGCAGTAAACTAGCGCGTCTGGTTTGGGCGGTTAGCTCAGTTGGTAGAGCGTCGGCTTTACACGCCGAATGTCGGGGGTTCGAGCCCCTCACCGCCCACCACAAATTTTATTGGGGTGGTAGTTCAGTTGGTTAGAATGCCGGCCTGTCACGCCGGAGGTCGCGGGTTCGAGCCCCGTCCGCCCCGCCAATGCGAGTAAGGCGACCCTTTTGGGGCGCCTTTTTTTACGTCGGTATTGCGCGGTGGCGTGAATACCGATATCCATTAGTAGAACTGTTCAGGTGTTTTCTAAAATTGGTTATTGGAGCCGTCGTTAGCCTGTTTTTTTGGCGTTCCGGTTTTCGGGGGATATGTTTATGATGGAAACATTTCGGAATTTCGGCAGATCGTGGGTGGCAAAATCACTCATGATTTTAATCGCGTTGTCTTTTGTGCTTTGGGGCGTGAGCGGGTATTTATTCTCCGGAAACTCAGCCTCATCTGTCGTAGCGACGGTGGATGGCCAGAAGATCAGCGATGCCGCATTTCAGAAACGTATGAAAGATGCCCTGGCACGTTATAGCCAAATTTTCGGTGCAACGACGGCGGCGAAGATGGCGGTGGATAGGGGTTTCGGTCTAGAGGTGCTTAATGGTTTGATTGACAACATGCTTTTGGGTATGGAGGCGGGCCGTCTGGGCTTGCAGGTGCCAGATGCCGCGTTGGCGAAAAAAATCGAATCCATTCCAGCCTTTCAGGAGAAGGGTGCTTTTTCCAAAAGCCTTTACCAGAAATTGCTGGCTGCCAATGGAATGACGCCGGCACAGTTTGAAGACATGCTGCGGGAAAGCCTGCGTCTGGAGCAGTTGCAAGTCGTTCCTCAGGTTATAGCCACGGCATCGAAGGGCGAGGCTACCCGGATTTGGGCCTGGTCACAGGAGTACCGTGATGTCAGCACGGTAGATATCCGGGATAGCGACTTCGCCGCGGCAGCCGGACCAACGGCTGCCGAGGTGGCCGATTACTACCACGCCCACATGGATCAATTCCGGTTGCCGGCGCAGGTGCAGGTACAGTATGTGGTGCTGGGGCCGAAGGATTTTGTCGCCAAGAGTGGCACTCCGACCAGTCCGGCAGTCAGTTCTTCCCCTGTAGCGGCCCCGCATCTCGCTGTTGCTGTTAATAGTTCTGCTGAAAACGCCTTCCAGGCCCAAGTGGAGAACTTCAAGGATCGCCTGTTCAGCAGCACCGATGGTTTGAACGCGGTTGCCAAAGCCTATGGCCTGACGGTTCAGGAAAGTGGCGTACTTACCGCTGGAAAGGTGCTTGCCCAAGGACCTTTTTCCGACGCCAAAGCGCTTGATCTGGCGTTTAGCAAGGCGGTGCTCGCCGGGAAAAATAGCACGGCGCTCACCTTGGCGAACGGGGATTTGCTGGCGGTGCATCTGCTTCACTATACACCAGGTAGTGTCCAACCCCAGAGTGCTGTCGCAGGAGCCATTACGGCAAAATTAACCACCGAAAAAGCGGAGCAACTAGCCCAGAAGAAAGCGCAAGCATTGCTGACGGCGGCGCGCCAGGCGAAGGATATGAATGTGCTGACAGATCATGGCGCCTATCCGCTGCATGCGTACCGCGATGTAACCAGGCGTAATGCGCTGGGGTTGGATAATGCGGTGTTGGAGGCGGCTTTCTCGGCACCCTCACCGGTTGGCGGTGTCCCCTCCATGGATATGGTGAAGACGTCGTCGGGCTACCGGATCTTTGCCGTTACACGCGTAACTGCCCCTGCGGCAGCGGCCATAAATCCCAAAGTGACGGCGCAAATTCGTGCCTCTCTGGAGGAGCAAAGGGGCCGTCTGCTGTCGACTGCCTATCTGAAGGACTTGCGGGAACATGCCAAGGTGAAGATCAACAACGCACAGTTGGCGCAGATTGCGCATTGATCGATGATATATCCCCGGTTCGCTATCGCCGTCCTTTTCGGTCTTGGGAATGACCTGTAGGGGCGGTTAGCCGTTGCAGCAGAGCGGCCAGCGCAGCGCTGAAAATACCGATCACGGCGCCGCCAAGCACATCGGCGGGGAAATGTGCGCCGACCGCCATGCGTGACCATGCCACCAGCACGGCATACACCGCAGCAGGTATCCACAGGATTTTGGAGGCCTTCCCCAGGAGCAGGCTGCCGACGAGCAGAAAGGCCATTGCGGCGTGGCCGGAGGGAAAGCTGTGCCAATATTCCGGCCTTCCCACCACATGTACCGACAGAGACCCAAGTGCAACCACGGGGCGGGGATAAGCGAGCCCTGATTTGAGCGCCACGACGATCAGCCACACAGCCAACTCACCGACGGCAAAATCCCAGACAACGGCAAAGGGCAGCGTCAGGGGCCTTAGCCGGAAGCTCACCACGAGCAGGGCCATCCAGACGGGAAAATAAGCCGGCTGGGCAACCCACGATACCATCTCCATGGCCGCGGAAAGCGTCGGCGTATCACTCAGGTGATTCACCAGCAGAAAGATGCGGTCATTCCACCCGTACCATGTATACCATTCCGGCTGCAGGAGCATCGTGGACAACGTCAGCTCATACCCAGGGCGACAAGCCAAAGTCCGACCCCGCCCAGAGCACTGAGCATGGCCATGCCGAAAAGCCAGACCCTTCCGGTCAAGGCCGTGATAGAGGCCAGTGAGATGGCGATTTGTAAAAAGATCATCGCAATGGCCATGTCGTTATGCGGTCTGTTCAATTGCTCCGAACGCATATTGGCCGCTGTGGAAAGTTGTTCCAGTTGCCGGGCTTCGGCCTGAACGGTCTTTTTCTGGCTCGTATATTTGATGATTTCCTTCTGGTATGGCCCTGCCTGTTTCTGCGGAGTCAGATCCACAGCCAGTTGCATGAGGTGCTCTTTGGTGCTGATGGCCTGGTAGTAGTTCCACTGGTCCGTCGCCTTGGCTTTCTCCAGCACCGCCTCGTTCTTGGCCAGCAATACCTCATTCATCAGATGGGTCCCCTGATAACTGACAACGGCACCGATGGTGGCCAGCAGCGCGGTGAAGATAGCTACCCACTGACTGAGAGAATGCTTGTGGGCGGGGGATTCGGCAGCCACATGAGCGGCTTCTTCGTGCGGGGCATGGGTGTGCAGGGATTCGCTCATGGATTTTGTCCTTATTCACTGGAACTGGTTGGCGTAGGGAACCGGGAGGCCCTGCGGCGCCGCAATTATCCTCTATCGCCGCAATTCTGCCTAGCGGCTTGTCACACGGCAGGCCCATATCTTCAGGAAACCCCCTCAGATATAATCCGCGCAAGTCTGTGATGTTCTCCGGATGCGGGCCTTTTGTGGCGGGTGTCCGGTTTGCTGGCGGCACCTGCAAAATTCAGGTGACGGTCCGGTATTTTTCAGTCGCCGGACGTGTTTTTGACCAGTCTGGCCAGCCCTTCCGTGAGGATGCCATGCACGACCAGAAAGAAACCCTTCCGCTGCTGGCCATGACGGCCCTCGGCGTGGTCTTCGGGGATATCGGCACGAGCCCCCTTTATACCCTCAGCGCATGCCTTTCCGTCATGTCCCTGCAACCCGACGCGGCAAATCTTCAGGGCATCCTGTCCCTGATTTTCTGGACCCTGGTGCTGGTCGTCGCCGTTAAATACGCTTGGGTGATCATGCGCGCGAGCAATCATGGCGAAGGGGGTATCATGGCGCTCACTGCCCTTGCATCCCACGCTACCGGACACTCGGGACGATTACGCTGGTGGATACTGAGCATTGGACTTTTGGGCGCGGCCCTCTTTTATGGCGATGGCGTCATCACCCCGGCCATTTCGGTGCTGTCGGCCATGGAAGGTATGGAGGTGGCCTCCCCCGCCTGGAAACCATTGGTTATTCCTCTGGCCCTGGGGATTATCATCGGGCTTTTTCTGGTCCAGCGCCGGGGTACGGCGGCCATCGGCCATCTTTTTGGTCCGAGCATGCTGGTCTGGTTCCTGCTGCTTTTCGGTTCCGGGCTGACCTGGATCGCCGCTGATCCGCAGATACTGCTTGCGCTCAACCCCTGGTTTGCCCTCCACTTTATTGGAATGCACGGCTTTGGCGGGCTGGCGATCCTGGGCGCCGTCGTCCTCGCCGTCACCGGAGCGGAGGCGCTTTACGCCGACATGGGTCATTTTGGTGCGCGCCCCATCCGCATGGCCTGGTATTTTCTGGTGCTGCCCGCCCTGACGGTCAACTATCTCGGCCAGGGTGCCCTGCTGGAGATCCATCCTTCCGCCATCCAGAACCCCTTTTTCCGTCTTTTCCCTGCCTGGGCGACCCTGCCCATGGTGGTGATCTCGGGCATTGCCACGGTAATTGCGTCGCAAGCGGTGATTTCGGGTGCCTATTCCGCGACGCGCCAGGCTCTGTTGCTGGGTTATCTGCCGCGTCTGACCATCATTCACACCTCGGCAGCGGAGCGCGGGCAGATTTATCTTCCGGGACTCAACGGACTCCTGATGGTGGCGGTCATCGCGGTGATCCTCTGGTTCAGATCCTCGGATGCGCTGAGTTTCGCCTATGGCACGGCGGTTACCGGCACCATGATGCTGACCACCGTTCTGGTCTTTTTCGTCGCGCGTCATAGCTGGAAGTGGCCGTTGTGGAAGGCGGGTCTTTTCTGTGGCTTCTTCATCCTGCTGGATGGGATATTTTTCGGCGCGAATCTGATGAAATTCATGGAGGGGGGATGGTTCCCCCTGGTAGTCGGCCTGCTCGTTTTCACGGTCATGTCGACCTGGCGGCGGGGACGGGAGATCCTCGCCCGCAAACTGTATCCAGAGGCCATCCCGGTGGAAGCCTTTCTGGCCGGTATCACCCCCACCGAGCCCATCCGTGTCTCAGGTACGGCGGTATACCTGACCGTGCGCGACCAGGGTATTCCCCACACCCTGTTGCACAATCTGAAACACAACAAGGTGCTTCATGAACGGGTCATCATCCTCACCATCAAATTTGAGGAGGAGCCCCGCATCCTCCCTGCAGACCGGGTGACAGTGCGGGACTACGGACAGGGTATTTATCGGCTCACGGCCCGTTACGGGTTCATGGAGCAGCCCGACATTCCGGAGATTCTCCAGTCCGTAGGGAGCTCCGGCTTCTACTGGAGCCCCTCGGATACCACCTATTTTGTCTCCCGCCAACGGGTGATCCCGGCCGCCAACGCGAGTCTGGCCTTATGGAGAGCACGTCTTTTCGCCGTCATGCTTCGCTTTTCCGCCAACGCCACCGACTTTTTCCGCCTCCCGCCCAATCAGGTAATGGAGCTGGGAGATGTCGTCGAACTTTCGCGGGAGGCGGTGTCCGGCGCGTCATCGCTGGGCAAGGGCGGTTAGCGCCGGGAAAGGCGGTGCGCCGCTTGACCTGACCGGTGGTGCCAGCTTATAAAACGCCCACTCAGGAGGGGATCGATGTCAGTCATACCAGAACTTCACGGAGCCTCCAGCGAGGCGGAGGTGTTGCAGCAATTGCCCGAGGACGTGCGGGAGCGCATCAAGGATCGCTGGCGGATTTATCAACTCCGCCATCACCCCTCCTGGTGGCGGAGGCTGACGCTGTTTCTGAGCCTGATCGGGCCGGGTATCCTGGTGATGATCGCCGACAATGATGCCGGAGGCGTGATTACCTATGCCCAGACCGGGGCGATGTATGGTATCGGTTTCTTCGTTCCCTTCCTGCTGCTCATGATCCCGGTGGCCTATGTGGTGCAGGAGATGACCGTGCGTCTTGGCGCGGTGACTCACCGGGGACATGCCGAGATGATCTGGGGGCGTTATGGCGCTTTCTGGGGGGTGTTTTCGCTGCTGGATCTGACTGTGGCGAATATCCTGACCCTGGTGACGGAGTTTATCGGTATCCGGGTCGGCATGAGCGTGTTTTCTGTGCCGCCGATTCTTTCGGTCGCCGTGGCCTGGATCTTTCTCGCCGGGACCATGATCTTTCTGCATTATAACACCTGGGAGCGGCTGGCATTGTGGATTGCCGCAGGCAATATCGTATTTGTGCCCTTGGCCATCGCGGCGCACCCGGACTGGGGCCAGGTTATTGCTGCAGTGGGCAACTGGCACATTCCAGTGGGGACTGCGGTAGGCGCCTTTACCTATGTCATACTCGCCAACCTCGGAACGACGATCGCGCCGTGGATGCTCTTTTTTCAGCAATCCTCGGTGGTCGACAAGGGCCTTACGGTCAATGACATCCCCAGTGGCCAAGCCGATACTGCCTTCGGAAGCCTTTCCATGGGTATCATCGCCATTGCCATCGTCATCCTGACGGGTACTCTGGCGTATGGGCACCTCAATGCCGCCCAGTTTGACATACAGGCGATCCTCCATCTGTTACGAGAGAGCAGCCTCGGTAGTGTCGGAACCGCACTGTTCGCTCTGGGCCTCGTCGAGTCCGGGCTGATTGCGGCCATTGCCATTACGGCAAGTACTTCCTGGGCGGTGGGCGAGGCACTCAAGCTGCCCCGGAGTCTGAACCTTAGGCCGCAACGGGCCTTGCCCTTTTATCTGTCCGGTATCCTGAGCGCCGGAATGGCCGCTCTGGTGGTGCTGATCCCGCAAATCCCACTGGGTTTTCTGAACCTGACCGTACAGGTGATCGCTTCCATATTCATGCCTGCGGCGATGTTGTTTTTGCTCATGCTGCTGAATGATCGCGAGATCATGGGGAGCTATGTGAACCGGCGCTGGCAAAATTATTCAGCGTTCACCATCGTTGGTTTCCTGATTCTGGCCAACGCCGTTTATGGCTATACCGTCGTCTTCCCGTCCGCCTGAGGAGTTTTGCATGCATTCCAAAGAAGACTTTCATTCCGCGGCGACACCGGAATTTCTGGCGTTTCTGGAAGATGAAGTCCATCAGGAGCCCAAACCACTGACCCGTGCGCCGATCCGGGGATGGATACAGGTGGCCTTCTGGGGACTGCGTATTTACATCGCGGTCATGCTGATCATGGTGGCCATCGGTTTTGCGCGCGGCATACATTGATCGAGGAGAGCAGGACAGTGCAGAGCACGCAATGACATCCTCATCAAAGCCCGTTTCCGCATCTACTTTTCGTCTGGACTGGTCGGCAAAAGTCATTTTCTTCGCCATCCTGTCATCCATTTTTTTGGCGGCGATGGACCAGACCGTGGTCTCTACCGCCTTGCCGACCATCGCCCGCGATCTCCATGGTCTGGCCAAACTACCCTGGATTGTCACCGCTTATCTGCTGACCTCCACCGTCTGTTTGCCGGTATACGGTAAACTGGGGGATCTTCTGGGGCGCAAGTATCTCCTGCAATCGGCAGTGTTGCTGTTTTTGGCAGGATCGGTTTTGTCCGGTCAGGCGCAAACCATTGACGAGCTGATTGTGTTTCGGGCCTTGCAGGGTATTGGCGGTGGCGGCTTGCTGGTGACCGCCGTCGCCTCCATCTCGGACTTCATTCCCATTACCCAGCGCAGCCGTTATCAGGGACTGGTGGGCGCCGCCTTTGGTCTCGCGACCCTGGTCGGGCCCTTTCTCGGTGGCTTCATCGTGGAGACCATGGGCTGGCGTTGGATATTCTATATCAATATGCCCATCGGTATATTTGCCTTTTTCATCATCGGCTTCGCCCTTCCCCGACCGAAAACGGCCGAAAAGGTGCGGATGGATGTACCGGGAACGGTCCTGCTGACCACCAGCCTGAGCGCCCTGGTGATATTCGCCAGCGTGTCCGGGACGGTGTTGCCCTGGGATTCCGCCGGACCATGGCTCCTTCTCGCCGCGGGGCTGAGCGCGTTCGGCGGATTTATACGGATCGAGCGGCATCATCCGGAACCTCTGTTGCCGCTCGCTTTTTTTCGTTTCCGAACTTTTTCGCTGAGCGTAATCATCTCTTTTTTTGTCGGGGTGGCGATGCTCGGCTCCGTCAGCTTTCTGCCCATTTATTTGCAGGATGTGCGTGGTTTCTCGCCGACTGCCTCCGGTCTGGAACTGCTATTTCTGCTCCTGGGCATGCTGGCAATGTCGGTGCTGGCCGGGCGCCGGATCAGCCGGACTCAGCGTTATCGGGAGTTTCCCATCGCCGGCGCCCTGCTCATCACCCTGGCGCTGGGGCTGCTTTCCATGCTCGGGCAGCATACGCCCATGTGGCGCATCGACGCGGTGCTGGTGCTGCTGGGACTGGGGCTGGGCACGACCATGCAGGTGCTGGTGCTCTCGGCCCAGCTGGCGGTGCCGCATCGCCACCTGGGGGTGGCGACGTCCACCGTCACCCTGTTCCGTTCCATGGGCGGCACTCTGGGGGTTGCGGCGTTCGGCGCCGTGTTTTCTGCCTTTTTGGCGGGGGGATCTCACGGTTATATCCAGGAGGGAGTGCCTGCCCTGATCGTCCGGACGCTGCATACGGACTTTTTGATCGCGGCGCTATTCAGCTTTGCCGCATCGGTCGGTGCGTGGTTTTTGGAGGATATGCACGTGCTCGTCCAGCGCCGGGATGCCCTCGACCGAGGTGATCATCGGGTAAGCTGAGGATGGGTGGCCAGTAATTCTTCCGCTTCCTGACAGAGCGCGCGTCGCTCGAGAATGGTAGCGGGCAGACGGCCGCCCGCCTGCCGCCACAGAACGGCCGCACGGATGCCGCTGAGGAGGAGGGTACGGATGCGTGCGGCATCGTCTGGGTCGCTCAGGAAACGGCTCTCTCCACTGACGATGATGCGTGGGCGGAGAATGCCGATGGCCTCGGTGTAAGTCTGGGCGAGCCCGGCAACGATGCTGCGTTGCATCGGATCAGCAAAGTGAGCGATCTGGCGTTGGGCCTGCTCGATGCCTTCCTGGACGCGCCGGGTGGCCGAGGGATTTTTGAGGAGGCGCTTGCCGAGGGTGGTCAGCGCCATGCTGTAGCGCAGCAGTTCGGCCTCCTGGGCGTTGCCGGGACCGCGTTGCAGCAGCGGGCAGAGCAGCGCCAGAGAGTGACGCAGGCTGTCGACATCGCCCAGGGCACGCAGGCTGTCCTTGCTGTCCAGCGCCAGAACGCTCCTGATGCAGGTCTGCAGCAGGTCTCCGGGTTGTGCGCCATTACGCGCGATGTCTTGCACCAGCAGGGCGCTGCGCAGGACACCGGCGAGGCCCAGGGCGCGGTCGCGCCGCCGCCGGGCGTCAGGGAGAAGGAATGACCACATGGGTTTGCGCCTGTCGTAGGAGAAGGGGGCAATTCATCGTTTAAGCGGGTTCACCATTCAAAATGTCGCCCAAGGCATGAATCAGCGCGCCGACCTGGGTTTCGGTCAGTTTGCGCCCCCGCTCGTTGAGAATGAAAAAGGTGTCTTCCACTCGTTCACCGAAGGTGGAGACTTTGGCGCCGTGGATGTTGAGCTGCAATGCACGCAGCGTCTCGCCGACCTGATAGAGCAGGCCGAGATGATCTGCAGCGCGGACTTCCAGCAGGGTGTAGCGGGGCAGGACGCTATTGTCCACGCGGATCTCGGCGGGAACGTGTGCAAAAAACCGGTGGCGCGGATCGCAATGGCGCAATCCAAAACGGGGTTTGCGCACGGCTTCTCCTTCAAGAACCGCGCGGAGTTCGGCAGCCAGGTCGGCATGGGCCTGGGCGCTGTGGGCAAAGGCGTGGCTGTTGTCGATGACCAGGAAGGTGTCGATGGCGCGACCGTCCTCGCTGGTATCGATCCGGGCGTCGATGATGTTCAGGGATTGCCGATCGAGGGCACCGGTAATCTGCTGGAAAAGTCCCGGTCGGTCCGGGCCGTAAATCAGGACTTCACTGCCCTCGGGCGCATGGGGCCGCACCGCGACCAATGCTTTCCGGCTTTTGTGGGCGAGTATTTCCCGGCAATGCCAGAGTAGTTCGTCTTCTGTGTAACGCAGAAAATACGGGCCCGAAAGCTGCTGCCATAGGGTGTGTACACGTGGATGGTCGGTACTGGCGATGTTCTGCAGAACAGCCTGCTGTTTATCGGAGACGATCTGCGGAAGATCCCGGGTCTGGCGGTCTTCCCGCTGAAGTTCCGTGGCCGTAGCCCGGTACAGTGTGCTGAGCAGCAGTCCCTTCCAGTCATTCCAGAGTTCCGGGTTGGTGGCACGCATGTCGGCGACGGTGAGGAGCAGCAGATAGGCAAGATGGCGTTCATCCCGGACCAGATGGGCAAAGTCGCGGATGACCTGAGGGTCTTCGAGGTCGCGGCGCTGGGAGACAGCGGACATTCGCAGATGTTGTTCCACCAGCCAGACGACCAAGTCTGTATCGCAGGGCGACAATCGTAGACGCCGGGCAAAACGCCGGGCTTCCTGAGCACCGATTTTGGAGTGGTCGCCGCCGCGGCCTTTGCCGATATCGTGGAAGAGACCGGCCAGCACCAATAACTCCGGTTTTTCCACCTGCCGCCGGGCGGCCTCGGCGACGGGCAGGAGCGGCGCCTCGCCAGTCCAGATCTGACCGAGGTTGCGGAGCAGAAAAAGGGTGTGCTGGTCGACGGTATACACATGGAAGAGATCGTGCTGAATACGTCCGGTGATACGTCCGAAGGCGGGGAGTATGCGTGCCAGCAGGCCACATTGCTGCATCATGGCGAGGCTGCGATAGGCGCCGTCGGGCTGGGCGAGAATGGCGAGAAATTGCTCCTGCGCGACGGGATCACGGTCCAGATCCCGCGGGTGAATGGCGTTCCGCAAGGCGTACAGATGGCGTTGCGTCTGTGCGTCGAGGGTGCGCCATCGGGGGTCTTCCGCCAGGCTACGGAACAGGCTCAGAATGTGCCGGAGCGATGGTATATCATCGCGGTGCAGCGTGGGCCGGGACAGGGCGACGCGCTGGTCGGTAACCACCAGCGCTGGTGTGCGTGCGGCCAGATGCTGCGCGATGTTCTCCTGGGCAATGGCGGCGATGCGCAGAATATCGGCGAAGGCGCGATAGAGTTTCTGCATCAATTGTTCGACGGCGGTACGTCCCGGCCGATCGGTGTAGCCCAGTTGCCGTGCCAGAGGTACCTGCAGATCGAGGCGCAGACGGTCTTCTTGGCGTCCGGTGGCGTGGTGCAGGGCGATCCGCAGGCGGGAGAGCAGGGCCTGGGCGCGCAGGAGCTGACGATATTCCTCGCCGGTAATGATGTCCTCATCGCGCAGGCGACGCAGACTGCCCTCCCCGAAAACACTGGCCGCGAGCCATTGCAGGTGATGGATATTGCGTAGCGCACCGGGACCTTCCTTGAGGTTGGGTTCGAGGTGAAAGGCCGTGTCGCTGCAGCGGGCGTGGCGGTTTTCTTGCTCCGCCAGTTTGGCGGCAAAAAAAAGCGGGGGAGGCCAGGGGGGATTTTCCCGTAACGCGTCGCTCAGTTGTTGCAATAATAGGCGCGATCCGGCCAGATAACGGGATTCCAGCAGGGTGGTGGCAACACCCAGATCCTGACGCGCCTCCTGCAGGCATTCGTCCACGCTGCGGACACTGTGCCCCACCTGCATCTGCAGGTCCCAGAGGCAGGTCAGAAAGCCTTCGATGAAGTCCTTTTGTACCGTAGTGAGCGTCGGCGGAGTCAGAATCAGGAGGTCGATGTCGGAGTGGGGGAAGAGGGTGCCGCGCCCGTAACCGCCTACGGCCGCCAGGGAGAGTTCTTGCGCCGTCGCTGCATCTGCACCCGATGTGCCCTGCCAGAGCCTGCGCAGGGTACTGTCCACCGCGCGGCAGCGCTGGTGGAGCAGAGCGCTGGCACTCTGCTGTGGCGAGGTGGCGGCTGGCGGAGACCCCCGAACTTCGCCCAACGCAGCGGGCGTCCGGGACTGCGCGGGGCGGATCATCATTCTCAGATGGGATCGCCGGGCAGTTGGGTCAGTATTTCGTAACCATCATCGGTGACCAGAATGGTATGCTCCCACTGGGCGGAGGCACTGTGATCCTTGGTAACGATGGTCCAGCCGTCGGGCAGGGCCTTGATGTAGCGTTTGCCGGCATTGACCATGGGTTCGATGGTAAAGGTCATGCCCGGCACCAGTTCAATGCCTTCACCGGGATTGCCATAATGCAGCACCTGCGGCTCATCGTGGAATTTGCGGCCGATGCCGTGCCCGCAGAACTCCCGGACGATGGAACAGTGCTGCGCCTCGGCGTAGGACTGTATGGCATGGCCGATATCGCCCAGGGTTGCGCCGGGCCGCACCTGCTGAATGCCACGCACCATGGCTTCATGGGCCACTTCCATCACCCGACGCGAACGCAACGGCACCTCACCGACGGTGAACATTTTGCTGCTGTCTCCGTGATAGCCATCCTTGATGACCGTGACGTCGATGTTGAGCATGTCGCCATCCTTGATGACGCGCTCGCCGGGAATGCCGTGACAGATCACATGGTTGAGGGAGATGCAGACGGATTTGGGAAAGGGTGGATATTCCGGGCTGGGCTGATAGTGGAGCGGTGCGGGAATGCCCTGCAGATCGTTGACGATATAGTCGTGGCAGATGCGGTCCAGTTCATCGGTGGTAACGCCGGCTTTGACGTGGGGGCCGATCATCTTCAACACCATGGCTGTGAGCTGGCCCGCCACCCGCATTTTTTCCACTTCTTCTGCGGTCTTGACGCTGTGCTGGGGGGACGTTTTGCTGCGTTGTAACATGCTGTTCTCCTGAGGCGGCTAAAAGAGAAGCGGTTCCGCCACACTGAGGCTTATTTTATCAGGACTGAGGCGGGTCCGGTAGGCCAGAATTTCCACGCCGTCGGTGCGTGCCCGGCGCAGTGCCTTCCCATAGGCCGGATCAATGGCGTCTGCGGGCGCAAAACCCCGACCGTCTTCCCGGCCGATCAGGAAAAGCATCACCGCGCGCCCGCCGCCGCGGACCACCTCCGTCAATGCCCCCAGATGACGCAGGGCGCGGCTGCTGACGGCATCGGGGAAGCGGATCACTCCGTCATCCTCCAGCAGGGTGCAGGATTTTACCTCTACGTAGCAGGGTGGCCGGCCCTCGGAACTGAGCAGGACATCCACCCGCTCATGACTGCCGTAAGGCACTTCGCGGCGCAGTTGTGCGTAGTTTTGCAAGGCGGGTATATCGCCCGCAGCGATGGCCTCGGCGACTACGGCATTGGGGCGCTGTGTGTTGATGCAGACCCAGCTGGTGCCGCTCCAGTAGAGTTCCCAGGTCCAGGGCAGTTTGCGTTTAGGGTTGCCGCTCAGGGAGATCAGGATGGGCTGACCGGGTTCGGCGCAACTGCGCATGCTCCCGGAATTGGGGCAGTGCACGGTGATGATCTCGCCGCTGGCCAATGCGCAGTCGGCAAGAAAGCGCTTGTAGCGGCGGATCAGGGTGGCAGGGGTGAGGGGCGGCAGGTTCATGACGCTCAGCCTAACGCTGTTCGGCGGCGGCGGCCAGTGGGGTAATGCGATAAAGAGGGTGCCCCTCGGCCATCCGGCTGAGCGCCCAGTCGCGCCACTCTACGGCAGGAACGCCATGCAGTCCGGCGGGCGTCATCCAGCCGAGCAGTCGCAAGGTCTCCTCCCAGGCTTGGCTGGGTTCGCCCGCCCAGGTGGGGCTGCCGAGGCTTTTGGAGAGCTTGCGACCGTCGGCGTTACAGAGCAGGGGCAGGTGCCCATATTGCGGGTAGGGCAGTTCCAGGGCGCTTTGCAGATAACGCTGCGTACCGGTGAGGGCACGCAGATCGCCACCGCGGATCACTTCGCTGATGCCCTGCTCTCCGTCGTCCACGACACAGGCCAGGATATAGGCGAAGTATCCGTCGGCACGCAGCAGGATGGGGTCACCCTGTGGTGCGGGCGTATCTTGCCAGCCGTGGAAGCGATCCTCCCAGAGGGGCAAGGTCTCCGGCACCCACAGGCGCCAGGAGCGGGCCCGCCGTCCGGATGCCAGACCCTGCCGGCAGACGCCCGGATAGCGTTCGCCGAAACCCCGGATTTCCCGACGGGTGCAGGCACAGGGGTAGGCTATGCCCCTGGTTTGCAAGGCCGTCAGCGCTTCCTGATAGATCGCCTTGCGCGGAGACTGGGTCAGCACCGGTCCGTCCCAGTCCAGCGCCATGGCCTCCAGTTGCCGGAGAATGACGTCGGCGGCACCGGCACGCACGCGGCCCTCATCCACATCCTCCAGACGCAGCCGCCAGCGCCCGCCCTGACTACGGGCGCTGAGATAACTGCCGACGGCGGCAATGAGTGATCCCGCATGGAGCGGGCCGCTGGGGGAGGGCGCAAAGCGTCCGGTGACGGTGGGGGTACTGGGCATGGCTTCCTTCAGGTGATGGCCTTGCTATAGTAGCGCAAGCAATGGCCAAGACGGAGTGAACATGGCGGGCGGAGAGTTTGCGCTCATCGAGCAGTTGCGGTGCCGACTGGGCAAGACGGCCGGTGGTGTGCGGCTTGGTATCGGTGATGACGCCGCCTGGCTGGATCCAGCGGGTCGCCAACTGGTGGCGACCATGGATACCCTGGTTGCCGGTCGTCACTTTTTCCCCGAGGTCAGCCCGGAAGACCTTGCCTGGAAAGCCCTTGCGGTGAATCTCAGCGACCTGGCCGCCATGGGTGCGGAAGCGCGCTGGTGTCTGCTCAGCCTGGCCCTGCCGCGGCGGGAGGAAGGCTATGGGGCATGGTTGGAAGCATTCGCAACGGGTTGGAGCGCGCTCGCCGACCGGCATGGCGTTACCCTGGTCGGCGGCGATACGGTCGCTACGGATGGGCCGCTGACCCTCTCCATAACTGCCTTGGGGCTTTCTGGCCGTGGGGTGATGCGCCGTGACGCGGCGCGGCCCGGAGACGTGATCTGGGTCACCGGCACTCTTGGCGACGCGGCCGCCGCCCTGGACCTGGCTTTGGTGGAGCGTGGCCAAGAGAGGCGGGTGGTTCTCTGCTCAGCACCACAGCGGGACGCATTGGAGGCACGACGGCTGCGTCCCACGCCCCGTCTCGAATTCGGCGCGGCGGCGCTGGCGGATGGTGTACTTTGTGCCGTGGATTGTTCCGACGGCTTTCTGGCCGACCTTGGCCATATTCTGAAAGCTTCGGGCGTCCATGCGCAGGTCGCCCTGGATGCGCTGCCCTTGAGTCCGGATCTCGCGGATATGGCGCGGACCGACCCGGAATGCCTGCAACGCTGGCCCCTCACCGGTGGTGATGATTATGAACTGATCCTCTGTGCCGCTCCTGCCTTGTCGACGGCAATGCAGGAGGTCGCCCGGAGGCTCTCCCTGCGCCTGACGGCGGTGGGTCGCATCCTACCCGCGACCCCCGATGCCCGGGCCGCGGTCACCCTGACCTGGCGCGATGAGCCGCTATCGCTGCCCTCTTCCTGGGGGCATGTCCATGCACTCTAGGCCCTGGTATCACTGGCTGGCGTTGGGCGGCGGCAGCGGCCTGTCGCCCATTCTGCCCGGCACCATGGGCACCATCGCTGCCATTCCCCTATATCTGCTGCTGGCCCTCGTGGTGCGGAACAATGTGGTTTATACGTCGGTGTTGGTGGCGATGCTCGCCGTGGGGCCGTGGCTCTGCGGGCAGACCGCGCGGGAGATGCAAAATGGCGGTGGTGGCATGCGGGCCCTGGACCCGCCGGCCATCGTCTGGGATGAATGGGCGGGTCTGTTGCTCACCCTCTGGCTGGTGCCTTTCGGCTGGTGGACGCTGCTCGTCGGGTTCCTGCTCTTCCGCTTTTTTGACATGCTCAAACCCTGGCCGATTTCCTGGCTGGATAAACATATTCATGGAGGCACGGGAATCATGCTCGATGATGTGGCTGCGGCGATCCCGGCACTGGTTCTTCTGCGACTGATGCTGTGGGCAGGTTGGTTATGATGGATAACCCTAGGGACCGTCTGCGGATATTCTTGCCCATGCGCCCCGCCGCCCTGCCCGATGCCCAGCGTCTGGCGGCCTGGGCCAGGCGGTCCGGGATGGATGTCCGGGTGGAACTTGTCGCCACCTTGCCCGATAGCTCCGCCACGGCGTTGGCCATTGGCGAGTTTGCGAACGCCGCGGGATGGATCACATCATCATGTCGCACCCATCTGCCGGCCGGCGACTGGGCCGCGTTGCGTGATTGGGCAAACGCGCACCTGCCCGTTTGCGACGTGCCTTTGAGCCTTTTCAACGATAACGGCAGCACGCCGGAAGTTTTGCCGGGCGAGTATTGGGTCGAGGCCGGAACGCCGTGCGCCATGTCGCTGCACATGGCGCCGCCGGAATGGTCCTTACTCCAGCGCGCCCGTGCGCGGGACACCCGACTCGCCCTGGCGGAATCTTGTACCGGCGGTGACCTGGCCGCGCGGATCACCGCCCTGCCAGGCTCCTCGGCGCTGCTGCGCCACGGGTTTGTCACCTACAGTAACGAAGCGAAAATTCAGTTGCTGAAGGTGCAGGAAGCGACCCTCTCGCGGGTCGGGGCCGTAGCGGAGGAAACCGCCCTGGAAATGCTCGCCGGCGCATTGCACGAAGCGGACATCGCCGCAGCTATCACCGGCGTCGCCGGGCCGGGAGGCGCCGTGCCCGGCAAGCCGGTGGGTACCGTCTGTATTGCCTGGGGCGCACGGGGCATGGAACCGCAGGTGCGGACCTGTCACTTTCACGGAGACCGTTGGTCGGTGCAGTATGCGGCGGGTTCGGTAGCCCTGGGCGGATTGCTGGGGTTGTTGCGGTAACCATCGGTCGTATAAGCATCGGCCGTTTGCCCCGCCCGCCCGCTCAGGTAGAATGCCGGAAAAGGTTGTTCCGATGACCCCCGCAGTACCGGATCATCAGGCCCTGCCGCGCGCCACTACAACAAGGTGTTTTGCAAGGATGGGTTACCCCTCGATTCTGGAGAAGGAAAATATTATGGATGAACAGCGCAGCAAGGCCCTTTCGGCGGCCCTGTCACAGATTGACAAACAGTTTGGTAAAGGCGCCGTCATGCGTCTCGGTGATCATAACGCCATCAAGGACATCGAGGTCTACTCCACCGGCTCGCTGGGCCTGGATCTGGCGCTGGGTGTTGGCGGCCTGCCCCGCGGCCGGGTGGTAGAGATCTACGGGCCGGAATCTTCCGGTAAAACGACTCTTACCCTGCATGCCATAGCCAGTTGTCAGGCTGCAGGCGGCACCGCCGCCTTTATCGATGCCGAGCACGCGCTCGACCCAGGCTATGCCCACAAGCTCGGCGTCGATCTGGAAAACCTCCTGATCTCCCAGCCCGATACCGGCGAGCAGGCCCTGGAAATCGCCGACATGCTGGTGCGCTCCGGCGCGGTGGACCTCATCGTCATCGACTCCGTGGCCGCGCTGACCCCCAAAGCGGAAATCGAAGGCGACATGGGCGATTCCCACGTCGGTCTGCAGGCGCGTCTGATGAGTCAGGCACTGCGCAAGCTCACCGCCAACATTTCCCGGACCAACACCCTGGTCATCTTCATCAACCAGATTCGCATGAAAATCGGGGTGATGTACGGCAGTCCGGAAACCACCACCGGTGGTAACGCCCTAAAGTTCTACGCCTCCGTGCGTCTTGATATCCGCCGCATCGGCGCGATCAAAAAGGGCGACGAAGTGGTAGGTAACGATACTCGCGTCAAGGTGGTCAAGAATAAGGTTGCACCACCTTTCCGCGAAGCCGAATTTGCCATCTATTACGGTGAAGGCATCTCCCGATTGTCCGAACTGGTGGACCTCGGCGTGAAGTTCGACATCGTCGAAAAAAGCGGCGCCTGGTACAGTTACCAGGGCGAGCGCATTGGCCAGGGCAAGGACAATGCCCGCCAGTACCTCAAGGAGCATCCGGAACTGGCGGTCAATATCGAGCAGCGGATACGGGCAGCGGCAGCAGGACACCCCCTGGCCTTTGCCGAAGACGTGGTAGAGCCCGCAGCGGTCGGCTAGTTGACGGCAGAACGCGGCGATCCCACCGCGCTGGCGCTACGGTTGCTGGCGCGCCGGGAGTATGGACGCCTGGAGTTGCGTGACAAACTGCTTCGTGCGGGATGTGATGCGGGGGACGTGGCGCTGGCGCTGGACGCGCTGGTCGCCGCCGGTGCTCAGGACGATGCGCGTTATGTGGAAATGCTCACTCGTGCCCGCGTGCGTCAGGGGCATGGGCCGTTGCGCCTGCGTCAGGACTTGCAGCGGGCAGGGGTGGAGGCTACCGCAGCCCCGGAGATTGACTGGCTGCAGCAAGCGCAAGCCGTCTGTCGGAAGCGTTTCGGCAACTCGCCGCCGACGGACGCCAAAGATTATGCCAAGCGTGCCCGCTTTCTGGCGGGACGGGGGTTTACCGGAGAGACGATTCGCCGGGTGCTGGCCGCCGGCAGAGAAAGGGATTTCTCTGCGGATTGACACTGGGTGAGGGGGCGGAGAAACCCCGCCCGGAGACAAAAACACTTTATCTTTAACAACGGAAGACCGATGCAAGCGCAAGCCATTCGCCAAGCTTTTCTGGAGTATTTTGTGGAACAGGGGCATCAGATCGTGCCCTCCAGCCCCCTGATTCCCCGTAACGATCCGACCCTGCTGTTTACCAATGCCGGTATGGTGCCCTTCAAGGACGTGTTTCTTGGCCTGGAAACCCGTCCCTACCGGCGTGCCGTTTCCTCGCAGCGTTGCATGCGCGCGGGGGGCAAGCACAACGATCTGGAAAATGTCGGCTATACGGCGCGGCACCATACCTTCTTCGAGATGCTGGGCAACTTCTCTTTTGGCGATTACTTCAAGCGTGAAGTGATCGGTTTTGCCTGGCGTTTCCTCACCGAACGTCTGGGTCTGCCGCCGGAAAAGCTCTGGATTACGGTCTACCAAGAGGATGAGGAGGCCGCAGCCATATGGATTGATGAGATCGGTATCGATCCCGCGCGCCTCTCCCGCTGTGGCGAGAAGGACAACTTCTGGAGCATGGGCGACACCGGTCCCTGCGGCCCCTGTTCGGAGATTTTCTATGACCACGGCCCCCACATTCCCGGAGGCCCTCCCGGCAGTCCGGAGGAAGATGGCGATCGCTATATCGAAATCTGGAATCTGGTCTTCATGCAGTTTGACCGGGACAGCAGCGGCACCCTGACTCCTTTGCCAAAACCCTCCGTCGATACCGGCATGGGTCTGGAGCGTCTCGCGGCCGTGCTCCAGGGCGTACATAACAACTATGACACCGATCTCTTCAAGCCGCTGATTGCCGCAGCAGCCGCCATCAGCGGCAAAACGTATGGGAGCGATGCGGCGACGGACATCAGTTTGCGGGTGCTGGCGGATCACATCCGCGCCTGCAGCTTTCTCATCACCGATGGCGTCCTGCCCGCCAACGAAGGCCGCGGCTATGTGCTGCGCCGCATCATCCGCCGCGCCGTGCGTCATGGCCGCAAGCTGGGCATGGAGACGGCATTTTTCCATCAACTGGTGGCGCCGCTGGTGGCGGAGATGGGCAGCGCTTTCCCTGAACTCACGCGGGCACAGCGCGAAGTCGAGCGTGCTCTGGAGCGTGAGGAGACCCGATTCCGGGAAACGCTGGAACGCGGACTCAGTTTGCTGGAAGAGGCGTTTGCGGGAATGGCGGCGGGTGCCGCCATTCCCGGCGAGATCATTTTCCGGCTCGCGGATACCTTTGGCTTCCCCGTCGATCTGACCGCTGATATCGCCCGCGAGCGCGGTCTGATCATGGATATGGAGGGCTACGAGGCGGCTATGGCGGAACAGCGCAGCCGCTCCCGTGCCGCCTGGGCGGGCAGCGGTGAGGTCAAAACCGAGCGGGTATACCACGATCTGGCCATGCGGCTGCCGGTTACCGGGTTCACCGGCTATTCGGCCTGTGCCGATGAGGGGAAGGTTGTGGCGCTGATCCGCGATGGTGAAGAGGTGGCCTTCCTCGAAGCGGGGGACAGGGGTGCGGTTATTCTCGACCGGACGCCCTTTTACGGGGAGTCCGGCGGGCAGGCGGGAGACCGTGGCGAGCTCCAGTCGGATGATGCCCTGTTCGCCGTGACGGATACCCAAAAGCCCATGGGTCATCTGCATGTGCATTTGGGGCGCGTGGAATCCGGGCGCCTGCAGGTCGGCGATATGGTGGTTGCCAGCGTCGACGAAGTGGCCAGACGGGCGACGGCTGCACATCACTCCGCGACCCACCTGCTCCATGCCGCCCTGCGCGACATTCTCGGCAGTCATGTGCAGCAGAAGGGTTCGCTGGTCAACCCGGAGCGGTTGCGTTTCGACTTCAGTCAGCCGGAGCCGGTGACGGCCGCCCAGTTGCGGGAAATCGAGCGCGTGGTCAACGCCGCTATCCGTAATAATGTCGGCGCCGAAACCCGGATCCTGCCTGTTGCCGAGGCACAGGCCATGGGTGCCATGGCCCTCTTCGGCGAGAAGTACGGAGACGAGGTGCGGGTGGTGCGCATGGGTGACTTCTCCATGGAACTCTGTGGTGGCACCCATGTGGAGGCGCTGGGCGATATCGGTGTTTTCAAGATCCTCAGCGAAAGCGGCGTGGCAGCGGGTATCCGGCGTATCGAAGCAGTCACCGGCGCGGTGGCGCTGGAGGCTATTCAGCGTGATGAAGAACGCCTGCAAGCGGCGGCCGGACTGTTGAAAGTGGCCCCTGCAGAACTGGACCAACGTCTGGCGCAAACCCTGGAGCGCCTGCGCCAGTTAGAAAAGGAACTGGAAAAGGTCAAGCGGGATGAAGCCGCCAGAGCAGGTGCCGATCTTGCCGCAGAGGCCGAGGATGTGGGCGGAGTACCGGTATTGATCAGGCGCCTGGAGGGGATGGATGGCAAAGCCTTGCGCGATGCCCTGGATCGCCTGCGCAGTCAGTTACCGGATGGCGTCATCGTCCTTGCGGGTGTGGAAGGGGAGAAAGTGGCGTTGATTGCCGGAGTCGGTAAAGGATTGACTGGGCGGGTTCACGCCGGAGAGCTGGTAAATACCGTGGCTCAACCGTTGGGCGGCAAGGGAGGTGGGCGTCCGGAACTGGCGCAGGCCGGGGCCGGCAATCCGGCGGCCTTGGATGCCGCCCTCGCCGCCGCCCGCGACTGGGTCAGAGGCAAACTCGGTTAGTTTTGACCCTGCCGCGATCCTTGTCAGTGAGGACCGTGGCCTTGGTCATGACCGTTATGTCCCCGACCCGGTCCACCACGATCCTCCGGTCGCTGCGCAGGTCCGTGGCCTTCCGGCCCCCGAAAGGCGCCGGGTGCCCGCTGCTCCGGCCCACGATACTCTGGTTGCGGACGTTCCGCCGGACGGAAATGGCGCCACTGCGGGTCGCGATAATGACGACGGGCATCGCGCTGGACGTTTTGCCAGTCGCGGTAATTCCAGTGACGGAGCGCGGGTGGCGGCGCGGCGATGGGGCGCCATGGTCCGCGATAGCCCGGCCCGGCCCACCAGCGGTTACCGTAATAGTAATAGTAGCTTGAGCCCAGATAGAAAATGGGCTGAGATACGCCATAGGCGGCATAAACTCCGAGGTTGCTCAACCAGACCATCAGGGGTGGCGTGGCGATCGCCATCGGCGGATAACCCGGTGCCGCATAGATGGGTGGTGTCCCGACGTTCAACTGTATGTCTACGGGGGATGCGCTAGCCCCGGTGACTGCCGTTCCGGCATACAGGATGGCGCCGGATACCAACCAGGCGATGTGACGCAGTTTCCGGTTCATAAGGATGCTCCTCCAGACTTTTGTTTGGATTCCATCGCTAAAGGTACCACCCCGGGTTCCTTCATGCACACCCGGATATCGTCGATGATCGTCGGCCAAAGAAGGGCCGCCAGGTCGCCAGGCGGCGGAAGGGAGGATACATGGCCCGTTTCGATCCCGTAAATAAGTACCCGGGGCGGCAGATCCTCCAGGGCGCGGCCCAAGGCCAGGGCCTCGGCCACACCGAAGCCATGGCTCGACAGTAGCCCGGTGCTGTCGTCCAATTCCAGCATATCCAGGCGCCGCACCGTGCCGGGCAGCGCGCCGCTACGCATGGCGTCCAGGAGAATGGCCAGGCGCGCGCCGCGCATGGCCGGGAGCAGGAGGCTGCCGGGGCGATCGCAGATCGTGACGTGGACCACTCCCGCGGGAAAATACCTGGGCAGGCCCGCCTGTTCCAGGGCCTCCGCGAGCCGCCAACCCAGATCGTCGCCCGCGACGGGCGAACCGATGCCGAGGATGCGGACCGGGTTCACCGCCGTTCCACCCGAACCTTCAGGAAATGGGTGGCGCAAGAGATGCAGGGATCGTAGTTGCGGATCACCATTTCGGCTTGCTGGCGCAGGGTCTCGTCATCCCGGTCCAGACCCAGGGTCTCCAGGGAGTGACGCAGGTCCGCCTCCATACGCGCCTGGTTCTGGCTGGTGGGCGGGACGATGCGGGCATGCAGCACCTGACCTGCGGCATCCAGATCGTAGCGGTGCCAGAGCAGGCCGCGAGGGGCCTCCGTGCACCCATAACCGATGCCGACGCGCGGTACGGCGGGGACGAAGGGCGCCTCTGGCTCGGTGTAATCTTCCAGCAGGCGGTTGGCCTCCAGAAGGGCATAATGGATCTCTGCCGCCCGCGCGACAATGCTGTGGAACATGTTGCGGCTGGGAAAAGCGATGCCGGTACGCCCCAGGGCCTCCCGGACGGGCGTATGCACGCGATCCAGATTGAGGTTGAGCCGCGCAAGGGGACCCACTAGGTAGGGGCGTCCGTCCAGCGCAGCATAGAGGGCGGTGGAGTGGGGTTCCTGATGCTCCCGGAAATGGCTTTCGTAGTCGGCGATGGGAATGTCCAGGCCGTCACTGGAGACGATGCGCCCCTCGTTCATGGGGTACTCATCCTGGTGGCGCAGGGCGACACTGACAAAGTCCTGAGGGTCGTCGGGCAGGTTCAGCGCGGCGGTCCAGGCCACCAGGGCCTCGGCCCCCGGCAGGGCGGCCCGTACCTGCTCCCGGAGTGCCGCCACCTCCGCCCGGCTGGGCGCACGGTGAAAGCCCCCCACCCGGGCGCCCACGGGATGCACCGAGCGACCGCCGAAAAAGCGGATGATCTCATTGCCCAATGCCTGGAGGGCGAGCCCCCGGCGCACGACGTCGGGATGCGCGCGCGCCATCTCGGAGACGCTGCTGCAACCCAGGAAATCGGGCGCTGCCAGCAGATGGATGTGCAGGCTGTGGCTCTGTATCCATTCGCCGCAGTAGAACACGCGGCGCATGGCCCGCACCCAGGGACCGGGTGCCAGGCCGAAGACGCCCTCGATGGCATGCACGGCGCTCATCTGATAGGCCACCGGGCAGATGCCGCAGATGCGTGCCACCATGTCCGGTATCTCCTGGTATTCCCGGCCTTCCAGGAACTTCTCGAAGAGTCGAGGCGGCTCGAAAATGCGCAGACGCAGGGTTTGAATGCGCCCGTCGTGCACTTCCAGATCCAGGGCGCCTTCCCCCTCCACCCGCGCCAGGACCGGCACGCAAAGGCTGATCTCACGGCTTTGGGTCATGGACCTGCTCCCGCCAATGGCGGCCGGCCTCGGCAAAGGCCGGGGCACCGCTGTTGATGAAAAGGAATCGCCGCGCGACGGCCTCCGGTACCAGACCGAGCCCTTCCAGGCGCCGCCCCAGCGCCGGGGCGTTGGGGTTCTCCGCCGGCCCGTAGCAGGCATAGCAATCGCGCCCGAAAAGGGGGCACAGCGCCCCGCAGCCGGTGAGCGTCACCGGCCCCATGCATGGCAGGCCCTTGGCCACCAGTACGCAGACCGCTTGACGGCGTTTACACTCCAGGCAGACTTTGTCCTTTTCGAGCGCTGGGATGACCCCGAAGAGGAGGGCCCGCACCGCCCCCAGGACCTGGCGCCCGTTCACTGGACAGCCCCACAGTTCCAAATCTACCGGCACGTGGGCAGCGATGGGGGTGGAGGTGGCCAGGCTATGGATGTGTTCGGGCTGGGCGTAGATCTCCGCAATCCAGCCGGGGCCGTCGGCCAGGTTGCGCAAGGCCTGGAGGCCGCCGGCGGTGGCACAGGCGCCGATGGTGATGAGCCACCGGCTGTTTTTGCGGATTTTCTGGATGCGCTCCTCATCTTCGGGCGTGGAGATGCTCCCCTCCATGAAGGCAATATCCACGACCGCATCCGGGTCCACGGGTCCGGCCTCGGCGAAGTGGACGATCTCCACCAGTTCGGCAAGCCGCAGCAGGTCTTCCCCCAGATTCAGGAAGGCCAACTGACAACCGTCGCAGGAGCTGAACTTATGCACCGCGAGGCGCGCTTTGGCGGTGGTCATGACGTCAAAACCCCCGCTCGCCCAGCAGGGCCTGGATTTCCGGGTAGGGGAAGACCGGGCCATCCCGGCAGATGAAGCTTCCCCCCATCTGACAATGGCCGCAATGACCGATGGCGCAGTGCATGCTGCGCTCCATGCTCAGCCACAAGTCCTCCCCCACCACGCCGCGCCGCAGCAGCTCTTGCACCGACGCCCGCATCATGGGCTCGGGGCCGCACATCATCACCAGCGCGCCGGGATCAAACTGCACCCGGTCGAAAAGAATCGTCACCGGCCCCACCTGTCCAAACCAGCCGGGGCCGGCCACGTCCGCCGCCAGCCCCACCTGCACATCGGGCAGCCGGTTCCAGGTTTCGTACTGGTCGCGCCAGATGAGGTCGTCGGTATGTTTGACCCCCTGCAGGATGGTGAGCCGCCCGAAACGTTCCCGCCGCCGCAGAACGTAGTGGATGACCGAAACCACCGGCGCACAGCCCAGCCCCCCGGTGAGGAGCACGATGTCCCGCCCTTCGGCCTGTTTCAGGGGCCAGCCCCGGCCGTAAGGCCCGCGCAGGCCCAGGCGGGCGCCTTTCTCCAGGCGCGCCAGCCCCTGGGTGACTCGGCCTACGGCACGGATGGTATGGTCGATGCGGTGCGCGTCTTCGGGATCGGAGATGATGGAAATGGGTACCTCGCCCACCCCGTACAGATAAACCATGTTGAACTGGCCCGCCTGAAAGCAATAGCGGGCCTGCATTTCCGGGTCGGTGAAGGCGAGGCGCAGGGTGAAGATGGTGGGGGATTCCTGAATGCGTTCCAGGACCTCGACCTCGTGGGGAAGGTAAGGATCAGGCATGATCCCCTCCGCAGACGGCCGCAGCTTCCGCGGTGATGTCGATACCCGCCGGGCACCAGGCGATGCAGCGTCCGCAGCCCACGCACCCGGAGCGGCCGTACTGGTCGTGCCAGCTCCCGAGCTTGTGGGTCAGCCACTGGCGATAGCGCAGGCGGGTATCGGCGCGGATGACGATGCCGTGGATAGCGCTGTGGCCTTCGGTGAAACAGGAGTCCCATTGCCGGTAATGGGTACTGCTCAGGCCGTCCAGGGCGGGCTCTTCCGTCTCGGCGTGGCAGAAACAGGTAGGGCAGACGGAGCTGCAGTTGGTGCAAGACAGACAGCGCTGGGCCACATCGTCCCAGCGGGGGTGGTGAAGGTTGGCAAAGAGGCCATCACGCAGGTTGCGGGACGGCAGGGCGCGTTGCTGCGCCTGGGCGGCAGCGACGATCTCCCCGTCGGCGGTGGCCTGCTGGATGGGATCCAGGGCTTCGATGGGCAGTTGCCCGAGCAGCGCCTCGCCCTTGGGGCTCCCCGCTGTCACAACGAACCCCTCGTCCAGTTCCGCCAGCGCCAGGTCGAAACCCGCCTCCGCCCGCGGCCCGTCGCCGGTGGAGGCGCAGAAGCAGGTGGCCGCGGGACAAGTGCAATGCACCGCCACCAGAAAAAGGTTCCTGCGCCGGATTCCATAATGGGGATCAGGGGAGGGTCCTTCCAGGAAGTGCTGGTCCTGCAGACGCAGGGCCGCCAGATCGCAGGCGCGCACCCCGATGACGGCGGTGGGCAGGGCTTCCGGTATCTCGGGGTGAAAGGTGATGCCCCCGTCACTCCCCGCAGCGCTGGTCCAGAGGGTCTCGCGGGGGGCGAAGAGCAGCGGCTTGAGGGCCTGGGGACCGTTGGCCCAAGAGAAACAGCGCGGGCTCTCGTCGCGGTGGAGCCGATACGCGCCCGGCTGCTGATGATCGTGGACCCCCCGCGGCAGATCGTCGGTGCTGCCTAGTTCTTCATAGGTGATGGCGCCGTCCCGCACCTTGGGACCCAGACAGAGATAGCCCGCCGCAGTCAGGGCGGTCAGCAGGTGCTGGAAGTCGGGGCGGGGAAGAAAGCCGGGTGCTGCCATGGTGATGCAGACTCCCTGTGACCGGTGGATAACGACATAGTATAGACGGAGTGCGCCGCATGAACCGCCAAGCACATTACGGGTTGGTGTCGAGGCGCCACTCGGGCCATATGGTTTGCGGCTTGCGGTCGAGAATGGCGGCGTAGACAACCGTGTTGGTCAGCACGCTTTGCACATAGTGGCGGGTTTGCCGAAAGGGGATGTTCGCGGTGAAAATCGGACCCGCCCATGGGCCTGGTGGCGGTGTCCAGCGTCCCAGCCAGCGTTGCGGTGCGCCGGGCCCGGCGTTGTAGGCCGCCGCAGCCAGCAGTTCGGAGCCACCAAAATGCTGTTGCTGAAGACTCAGATAGTGCGAACCCAGGATCAGGTTGCCGTCGACGCTGTGCAGATCGGCGGTGGCGGCGCCGGCCACATGGGTTTGCAGCCACCGGGCGGTGGCTGGCATCACCTGCATCAGACCTTGCGCGCCGACGTCGGACTGGATGCCGAACGCAAAACCCGATTCCTGCCGGATGAGGCCGGCAAGAAAGGCGCGGCGCAAGCCGGTTTGGGCTGCGGCGGCGCTGATTTCCTGTGCATAGGGAAGCACGTAGCCTTGTCGCCAGTCTTTTCCACCGCGAATCAGGCTGCTGGCATGGATGCCCAGCAGCCAGGCCTCATGCTGAAAGGCCGTCCGGGCTGCGGCCTCGATTTCCGCTGGTCCGTTCAACCCCTTCAAAAACTGGTCCCATTCGGCAAGGGCGTCGAAATAGAGTCCGAGATGATAGAGTGTGATCGCGATCCGCCCAGGAGCATTATTCACAGGAGTGACGCTCACTTCGATGGGCGCGGGCGGGTCGCCGGGCTTCAGGATCAGTGGTCTGTTGAGCGTCGCCATGGCCAGTTGCCCGTAATAGGTCCACGGGGATTCCAGAGCCGCCAGCGCGGCATAGGCGGCCTGCGTCTGTCCAAGCTGGAGTTGTGCGATCGCGGACCAGAATTGCCACTGCCGCTGCTGCCGTTGAACGGCATCCATCTGCCGGGTGGCCTGCTCCACCATGTTCCAGTCACCGTTGCGCAATGCCGTACGGACCATCCAGGCCAGCAGCCGGGGCCGGGGGTGAAACTGCGGATCGGCGGCGTAGGCCTGGGCATACCAGTGTCCGGATTCGGAACGAAAGGATAGCGTGGCATGGTAGGCAGCGTTGTACAGCAGCAGAGATTTATCGGCAGGATCCAGGACATCCAGGGTTTGCACAAACCGTGCAGCGTCTGCAGGATGGATGGCAGCGAGGCGCAGGAGGGCGAGCACCAGTAAATGGGCCTGACCGGCTGGCCAGTTGCCGGTGCCGTATTGCTGAATCTGCCGAGAGATCCACATGGCAGGTGCTGTTACCGTCTGCGCAAGCTGGCCGGATTGCGGCGGAGGCAGAAACGGTGCGAAGCGCAGTGCGGCGCTGAAGGCCGAGGCCTCGTACATTTGCTGCAGGCGATGCCACAGCTCGGACGTCATGATTTGCCCCTGTGCCAGATAGACACGCGCCATGGCGTTGCAGGCCTGATCGTTCGCCGGAGCACTGCTCCAGAGGAAGAAGGGGGCAACTACCATGCTGGTGCGCAGCAGCGGATCGCGCGCCGCATCGCAGCGCAAGGAGATCAAATCAGGAGGGCTGCCAGCCTGATACACTTGGGTGAAGTCCGGCCAGTCCTCGCGGCGCGCGAGTTCCAGCAGCCATTGCCGGCGCAGCAGATGATGCGCCACCCCGCCCGGATAGTGCAGGGTATAGCGCTGGTATTGGCTCTGGGTCATGGTGTTGAGGCGGGGTTGTAGAGACCAGTACCCTACCCATGGACCCATGTAGGTATTTTCTAATTCAGGCAGTGCATCGGCGGCAGGGCGATAATCACCCTGAGCGAAGGCGGTTGCCGCCGAGTTCAGGAGTTGCTCCTGAACGGCACTGAGGATGCCGGCCATAGCTATGGGTGTTCCGCAACCCATCCACAGCACAAGCGACACCAGGACCGCCGCGGGACGGGAGGAGCGTGCTCTCAGGGTCGCCTTAAACGCGGCCATCGGTGTTGCTGCCTGATGAACGGCGCAGGACACCCCCGAGGATGAAATGGTGCCATCGGTCCGCTGTCTGTGCTGCCTGCATACGCCTTGACCCCCCGGAGCTTGCTGAAGAACATCATGCCACCAAGTGTGCCATTCAGGAAGCACCGCCGCTCCTGCCTCAGCGCAAGGCTTCCGGCAGCGGCGCGAGCAAAGAAGTCAGGTCGTCGGGGCCGAAACGGAGCTTTTCTTTCTGCGCTTTCTCCAGCACACCTGCGGCGAGAATGGCCTTTTTCTCCTGCAGGGCCAGGATTTTTTCTTCAATGCTCCCGGCGACGATCAGCTTGTAAACAAAAACCTGACGTTTCTGGCCGATGCGGTGGGCGCGGTCTGTGGCCTGATTTTCGGCGGCGGGGTTCCACCACGGGTCATAGTGAATCACGGTGTCTGCTGCCGTGAGGTTGAGGCCGACGCCGCCCGCCTTGAGGCTGATCAGGAAGAGCGGCACTTCACCGCGCTGAAAGCGGTCGATGGGCGTCTTGCGATCCCGGGTGCTGCCAGTGAGCAGCACGTAAGGGATGTGCATCTTGTCGAGACGTGCACTGATCAGGGCGAGCATCTCGGTGAATTGCGAAAACAGCAGAATCTGGCGACCTTCCGCCAGCAACTCCGGAATCATCTCCATGAGCAGGGCGAGTTTGGCGCTGTCCTGTACCTTCCGCGCCTTTTCACTCTTGAGCAGGCGCGGGTCACAGCAGACTTGGCGGAGTTTGAGCATGGCGTCAAGGATGACGATCTGGCTGCGCTGAAAACCCTTGGCGGCGATTTCCTGGCGGATCCGTTCGTCCATGGCGCTGCGTACCGTCTCATAAAGATCGCGCTGCGCCCCTTCGATATCCATGGGGCGGATAATGATGGTTTTCTCAGGGAGTTCCTTGGCGACATCCTCCTTGCGCCGACGCAGAATGAAGGGGCGCACCCGACGGGCCAATAAATCCAGACGCTCAGCATCTCCATGGCGCTCGATGGGGCCGCGCCAGACCCGTTGGAAACTGCGCTGGTCGCCGAGAAAGCCCGGCAGGAAGAAGTCGAATTGTGCCCAGAGTTCGCCGAGATGATTTTCAAGAGGGGTGCCGGTGAGGGCGAGCCGATGCCGGGTAGGAATCTCACGGATGGCTTCGGCGGCGCGGCCTTGCGCGTTCTTGACCATCTGCGCCTCATCGAGAATCAGCAAATGAAACTGCTGATTTCTGAGCGTTTCGACGTCCCGCCAGATCAGCGGATAGGTGGTAAGAATCAGGTCATTGTCAGGTATCTGGGCGAAACGGCTGCCGCGTTCTTTGCCGTGCAGGGAGAGTACCCGCAGGCCGGGAGTGAAGCGTGCCGCCTCTTCCCGCCAGTTGTGAATCAGAGAGGTAGGCATGATGATCAGGGCGGGATCCGTCAGGCGGCCACTTTCTTTTTCCAGCAGCAGATGGGCGAGGGTCTGGGCGGTTTTGCCGAGACCCATGTCGTCCGCGAGAATACCGCCCAAATGGTGCTCGCGCAGAAATTGCAGCCAGGCAAGCCCGTCCTGTTGATAGGCGCGCAGGGGGAGGGCAAAACCCGCGGGCAGTGGGACGGGGGGAATCTCTCCGTTTTGAGGCAAAGATCTAGCCAGAGCACGCACGGCATCCATCCCCTCACTGCGCCACTGGCTGCCGTCCACCAACCGGGCGAGGCGGGGCGCGTCAAGGGCGGACATCCGCAAAGCCCCCCCGGCGTCCAGGCTGAACAGATCGATGAGGGTCCCGACCAGAGGTTTCAGGCGATCCGCCGTGGTCTGGATAGGCACGCCCGCCGGGGTGTGCAGATGGATATGCTCATCATCGGGAATGGTACTGAGACCGCCTGGATTCAGCCAGCGCGGATCACGGGCGAAGAGGGCGCCGAGCAGGGGGGGCAGCGCCAGCCGCTTGCCATCCACCACGATACCGACATCGAGGCCCAGCCACCCCTCCTCGGCACCATCTACCTGCACATCCCATTCATCCACCTGCAGGAAGTAGTGACGGAAACCATCGGGCCAGCGTACCTCCCAACCCCGCTCGCGGAGGGTCTCGACGCCCGTGGACATGAGCCCGTCCCAGTCGGCTTCGCTGGCCAGCCCGTAGATGGGATGAGGCAGCGGCGACAGACTGTGGAAAAGGCCGGCACTGGCGGCTTTCAGGCCTGTTTTCTCAAGTGCCTGCAGTGCCTGTTTTTCGGCTGTCCTGTCGCGTTTTATCCGAACCACCTCACCATTGTTGAGGGTCTGGATGGCACTGTCGTCATCCACGGCAACGCGTGCGGGGCCATACACAAATGTGGGCTGCGCATAATCGAAGCGGCAGCTAGGACTCCATTGGCCGGCATAGTCGCGGTGTGCCTGAATACCGAGGAGGGCCAGAGTGTCGCACCAGAGCAGGGCTTGCAGCGGCGCTTCGATCTCCCGTAAGCCTTGTCCGGGGTCGGCCACGGGCGTGGGGAGACCGGGCACCGATTGCTCCAGCATCTCGCGCAAAAGAATGGCTTCTTGCGCATTGAGGGGCGGGGCTTGCAGCAGATCGCGCAGGACCGTGGTCGGCAGGTCCGTCTCGATCGGGCCGATTTCCCCGGTTTTACCATCCAGGTACCAGGTCGCATCCAGGGACAGGAAGCTGGTGGCGGGCGGCGTGGTTTCCAGTGCCGGATATTGTTCCCCGCCCTTGCTGACCTTCCAGACCAGCGTGCCAGGTCGGTGATCACCGAGTCGCAGGGACGGGTTGGCGGGCGAGTTGGCAAAGAGGCGTCCGGTACCGGCGAGTATGGCGAGAGCTGCGGCACCGTGGCGGGGGCCGAGATCGAATTCGCCGGTCTGGCTGGCGTAGGGGTCTTCCAGCAGCAGACGGCGCAGAGCACGCTGGTCCGCCTCATCGATGAAGCTGGGCGGGCGGCGCTGGGCGCCTTCAAAATTGTACCAGGGGGTGAGACCGGTACATTCTCCGCTTTTGTTCAGGCGGGCCTTACGACAACTGAGAACCGGACCCTGATGACGTCGGCTGTTCAGTTCCAGCAGCCAGTACAGGGCATGAGTGGTAGTCGGCGGCTTGGATTTGGGCGGATCCAGATGCGATCGCAGTTCGCTCAGCCATTGCATCACATGCGGACGCAAAGCCGGGGCCGGCGTCGGCGTGGTGTGGCTACGACCGGCCAGCAGAGCGAGGAGCACCGCGGTGACGTGTTTGCAGCGACTGCCTACCGGACAGGTACACAGGGTTACCAGATGCCCTTGGCTGAGGTGGATGTCTACCCGGTATGGCGTACGTGCCGTGCCCTGCACCAGGGCACTGAGGTCGGTGCTGCCACGTTGCTCCAGATGGCTGATGGACTTCTGGTAAGGTTGGGCTTTGCGAATCTCCAGATCTCCCACCCATCTGCGGATATCTTCATAACCGTACGTCCCCAGCGTGGGCATCGCACTGGCATCGCGGTGCCAGTTCATCCAGTCATTATTGGTAGGCATGGGTGTGCTCGGTGGTTTGATGGTATCGGGAAATGCACCAGGACGATGCCGCCGTGCAAACCGCATATGGTACACAGTCGGGGGGCAGGAGGGGAAGCGGTTCGGGGTGGTCCGCCGGTATCCCCGCCAGCGCCTTACCGTTATCATAAGCGCAACGGCACACACGGAGAGGGCAGATGATGGTGGCTTTTGGGACGAGTGGGTTGCGGGGTCTGGTGGTGGATCTGTCGGATAAGGTCGTTTATGTACATACCCAGGCCTTTCTGCGCTATCTTGCGGAAATCGGCGAGTTTCAGGCCGGGGATGCGGTGATACTGGGCGGCGACCTGCGTCCCAGCACGCCGCGGATGCTGGCTGCGGCCTGGGCTGCGGTCCTCGCGGGGGGCGGGCAGCCCCGTTTCGCCGGATACCTTCCCTCGCCGGCGCTGGCTTTTGCGGGATTGACGGTGGGAGTACCGTCCCTGATGGTCACCGGCAGCCATATTCCTTTTGATCGCAATGGCATCAAATTCAACCTGCCTCGCGGAGAACTGCTCAAAGCGGATGAGGCCGGGATCCTGCGTCAGGACATGACGGTGGATACGGCCCTGTTCGATGCCGCGGGCGTGCTGCGCAAGCCACCCGTTTTGCCGGATGCTGACCCGCACTGGCTGGCGCTCTATCAGCAGCGTTACCGGGACTTTTTCGGCGCGGACAGCCTTGCCGGATGGCGACTGGGCGTCTACCAGCACTCCGGCGTCGCCCGTGATCTGCTGGTGACCCTGCTGGAGTCGCTGGGTGCGGAGGTGCTGCCCCTGGGCCGCTCTGCGGATTTTGTGGCCCTGGACACCGAGGCCCTGCGCCCCGAAGACACGGCTCTGGCGCAGCGCGCGGTGGCTGAGCACCATCTCGATGCGCTCCTGACCACGGACGGCGATGCTGACCGCCCCATGATCGCCGACCATGAGGGCCGCTGGTGGCGTGGCGACGTGTTGGGGATACTGACCGCCCGCACTTTAGGTGCCCACACCGTGGTTACGCCGGTGAGCAGTAACACCGCATTGGAAATCTCCGGATTTTTCCCGGAAATCCGCCGCACCCGGATCGGTTCCCCCTATGTCATCGAGGCGATGCAGGCCGCCTTGCAGGAGGGACTCACGCCCGTCTGCGGGTATGAGGCCAACGGGGGTTTTCTGCTGGGCAGCCCGCTTACCCGTGATGGCCGCACCCTGGCGCGCCTTCCCACCCGCGACGCCATCCTACCCATGCTGACGGTGCTTGCGGCGGCGCGGGATCGTGGCGTCCCCCTGGCAGCCTTGCTGGCCGATCTGCCGCCCCGTTATACCGCCAGTGACCGTTTGCAGGACTTTCCAACGGCGCTGAGTCAGCGCTACATGGATATCTTTCGCGGTGAGGACAAGGCGGCCAATCTCGCGGCCTTCAATACGGCCTTTGGAGAAATTGCGGGTGCCGCGCAGCACATGGATCTGACGGACGGCATCCGGGTGACCCTCGCGCCGGGCGGCATCATTCATCTGCGACCTTCCGGCAATGCGCCGGAACTGCGCTGCTATACCGAGGCCGATAGCCCGGAGCAAGCCGAGACCATGCTGCGGAATGCCTTACAGGTCATGAATGGCTGGCGGGACTGAGCGGCGGATGCGGCGCATCTCTTTTCCGCGCATCTGGTGGGTGTACATCGGCACCGGGCTGCTGATTGCGGATCTGCTGCTGATGGTGCTGCGCTATCTGGGTGTGGTGTTCAAAACCAACGCCGTGGCGGAACTGGCGGTCCACCACGGCACCGATGCCCAGGCGCAAAGTCTGCTGCGTTTGGCAGACGTGCTGAATGCGGTTCACTGGAAATGGATCGGCGAAATTTTTCTGGTCGGCGTGGTTTTGCTGTTTATCGGTATATGGAAACCATTTTACCGGAAAAAATAAACCCGCCGATCTTCACCCCATGCCCTGGCTGCGCAGATAATCTTCATAGGTGCCTTTGAAGTCCTGAATGCCCCGCGGGGTGAATTCGATGATGCGGGTGGCCAGTGAAGACACAAACTCCCGGTCATGGCTGACAAAAAGCAAGGTTCCGTCGTATTTCTCCAGGGCCGAATTGAGAGACTCGATGGATTCCATATCCAGGTGGTTGGTCGGCTCATCGAGAATCAGCACATTGGGTTTCTGCAGGGTGAGCTTACCGAAGAGCATCCGGCCCTTTTCGCCACCGGAGAGCACCTTGACCGAACGATTGACCTGGTCCTGCCCGAAGAGCAGGCGGCCCAGCACGCCGCGGATCACCTGGTCATCATCGCGCTCACCGCGCCATTGGCACATCCAGTCGAAAAGTGTCATATCCTCCGCAAATTCCGGGGCATAATCCTGGGCGAAGTAACCGGTACGCGCATTCTCCGCCCATTTTATTTCGCCGGCATCGGTGGTTAATTCGCCCATCAGGCAACGCAACAAGGTGGTTTTGCCCAGACCGTTGGAGCCGATAATCGCAATCCGTTCACCCGCCTCGACATGCAAGCGCATTTTATGAAACAGGCGCAGATCGCCAAAGGATTTGCTCAGGTCCTTCCCATCCAGGGCATTGCGATAGAGTTTGCGTTCCTGATGAAAGACCAGATAGGGATTTTGCCGACTGGAAGGCTTCACTTCTTCAAGCTGGATTTTCTCTAACTGACGGGCGCGGGAAGTCGCCTGCTTGGCCTTGGAGGCATTGGCGGAGAAGCGACTCACAAAGCCCTGCAACTCGGCCATCTTCTCCTTTTTCTTGTCATTGTCGGCGAGCAATTGATCCCGCACCAGGGTTGAAGCCTGCATATATTCATCATAATTGCCGGGATAAATGCGTAACTCGCCATAATCCAGGTCCGCCATGTGGGTACAAACGCTGTTTAGAAAATGGCGGTCATGGGAAATGATGATGACGGTGCTGTTGATGTTGCTGATGAGTTCTTCCAGCCACTGGATGGTATGAATGTCGAGATTATTGGTCGGCTCGTCCAGCAGCAGAATATCGGGGTCGGCGAAAAGCGCCTGGGCCAGCAATACCCGCAGTTTCCAGCCGGGTGACACCGCCGACATCAATCCGCTGTGCTGCTCCAGCGGAATACCCACACCACTCAGCAACTCCCCGGCACGGGACTCGGCCGCATAGCCGCCCAACTCGGCAAACTCCACCTCCACATGCGCCACCGCCATCCCTTCTTCGTCGGTCATCTCCGGCAGGGCATAGAGGCGATCACGTTCCTGCTTGACGCGCCAGAGCTCGGCGTGACCCATGATCACCGTGTCCAGTACGGTACAGTCTTCAAAGGCGAACTGATCCTGCCGCAGCTTGCCGAGACGCTCGCCGCTGCTCAGGCTGACGTGTCCGGAGCTGGGCTCCAGATCGCCGCCGAGAATCTTCATCAGCGTCGTCTTGCCGCTGCCGTTGGCACCGATAAGGCCATAGCGGTTGCCATTGCCGAACTCGACGGAGACGTTTTCAAAGAGGGCCTTGGCCCCGAATTGCATGGTGAGGTTGGCGGTGCTGAGCAAGATCGACTCCGAAAGGGCGGCAAACAAGGGCTGATAACGGGCGCGATGATAGCACTGATTCGCTTTGCGCGTCCTTACTATTCGATCAGCGGGGTGACGTATGGATAGCTTTTAACACAGGATTTAGTATCCTCTACAGATACCCATAACATGACAAGCCCGCTCCATTGACCTTTTTGACACCCTACCAAAGCCAGTACTATGCATGGCTGCTGACCCGACGGGCGGCCGGAGATACCGTAGACTCACTGGCCTCCACGTTGGTGGATGCGCAGGTCGATCTCAATCCGCATCAGGTGGATGCAGCGCTTTTTGCGTGTAAAAACCCGCTTTCGCGCGGGGTTATTTTGGCAGATGAGGTGGGTCTGGGTAAAACTATTGAAGCCGGACTCGTCATTTCTCAGCGCTGGGCGGAACGGCGACGATGTATCCTTATCATTGTTCCGGCGAATTTGCGCAAGCAGTGGCACCAAGAACTGCAAGATAAATTCGGTTTGCAGGGGCTGATTCTCGAAGCCAAAAATTACAACGCCCTGCGCAAGGCTGCAGTCACCAGTCAGGAGCGCCAGAATCCATTTCTGATGTCATCTGGCCCGGTGATCTGCTCCTACCAGTTTGCCAAAGCCAAGGCAGACGACATCAAATGTATTGCCTGGGACCTGGTTGTGCTGGACGAAGCACATCGGCTGCGGAACGTCTACAAAACCGGCAATGTCATCGCCAAAGCCCTTAAAGATGCCTTGGCGCATGTGCATTCCAAAGTGCTTCTTACCGCGACCCCGTTGCAGAATTCGCTATTGGAGCTGTATGGCCTGGTAAGTATGATCGACGACCGAATTTTCGGTGATCTTGATAGCTTCCGGGTACAGTTTGGTAGTCAGAGCCGAGGTGTGGGCGCCGACCAGCTCAAGGCACGCATTGCCCCGGTTTGCAAACGTACACTGCGTCGCCAGGTGCAGCCTTACGTGTCTTACACGGCGCGTAAGGCCATTGTGCAGGAGTTCACCCCCAGCGATGCCGAACGCGAACTCTCCCAACTGGTTGCCGACTATTTGCGTCGCCCGAATCTGAAAGCCTTGCCCGATGGTCAGCGACAGCTTATTTCTCTGGTATTGTGGAAATTGCTGGCATCTTCTACCCAGGCGATTGCCGGTGCCTTGGGCACCATGGCCAATCGCCTGCAAGGCGTGCTGGATGCATCTGAGGACGCAGCAGACTTGGTTGGAGAGCTGGACGAAGATTACGAATCACTCGATGAAATTGCGGAGGAAGCGGCCGAAGGTTGGGGTGATCAAGACCCCGCAGAGGCCTTAGCCCTGCCGAATGAGCGCGATGCCATAGTCAAGGAGATCGCAGAGCTTCGGCAATTCATGAATCTGGCGACAAACATCCGTGATAATGCCAAGGGCAAAGCGCTGCTCACTGCGTTGGATCGCGCTTTCTCTGAGCTGGAGCGGCTGGGTGCCGCAAAAAAAGCCATCATCTTCACGGAATCCAAACGCACGCAAGCTTACCTGCTCGATCTGCTGGCCGACACCTCTTATGGCGAAGGTATCGTGTTGTTCAATGGCACGAACAGTGATGCGCGTGCCCAGTCCGTCTACAGAGACTGGCTGAAACGTCACGAAGGCACCGACCACATCACCGGCTCCAAGACTGCCGATACCCGTGCCGCACTCGTCGAGCACTTCAAGGAACGGGGTACGGTCATGATCGCCACTGAGGCGGGCGCGGAGGGTATCAACCTCCAGTTCTGCTCTCTCGTCATTAACTACGATCTGCCTTGGAATCCGCAACGGATTGAGCAGCGCATCGGACGTTGTCATCGCTATGGACAAAAGCACGATGTCGTGGTGGTAAATTTCGTTGACCGCAGTAATGAGGCCGATGCGCGTGTCTACGAGCTCCTCGCGCAAAAATTTCAGCTTTTTGAGGGCGTATTCGGGGCCAGCGATGAAGTGCTGGGTGCTATCGGTTCCGGTGTGGACTTTGAGCGGCGCATCGCCGATATTTATCAGAATTGCCGCGATTCGGACGCCATCAAGTCCAGCTTTGAGCAGTTGCAGTGTGATCTGTCCGGCGAAATAAACGAAGCCATGGTCAAGACCCGCCAAATTCTGCTGGAACACTTCGACGAAGACGTGCAGGACAAACTGCGCGTGCGTGCCCAGGATAGTCAGGATGCACGGAGCCGCTTTGAGCGCATGTTGATGGAGTTGACCAGTGCGGAGTTAGAGGGCTACGCCGATTTTGATGCCGACGGGTTCACCCTGCACAGCCTCCCTGCCGAGCTGCAACACATTGATCTGGGTCGCTATGAACTCCCCCGGCGCAGTGGCGAGTCTCACCTCTACCGGTTGGGGCATCCTTTGGCAGAATGGGTTACTCAACAGGCTAAGGCACACGTTCTACGCACTGTCCGGCTCGTGTTCGACTATGAAGCCTATGGTGCACAGATCAGCACGCTCAAGGACTACCGGGGCAAAATGGGCTGGCTCAGCGTAAAGCTGGTGGAAGTGGAGGCTTTGGGTAATCTGGAGCAGCATCTGGTAGTTGCGGCTGTTACCTATGACGGCGAAAAACTGCCGGAAGACGATCCAGAAAAACTGTTGCGTCTGCCTGCACAGGTCCAGCCCGCCGGGCTTTTCGATGCAGGTAACGCAGCGCTATATGAAGATACGCATGAGCGCCAATGCGCCTTGCTGCAAATCATCAATCAGCGCAACCTCGGTTACTTCGAGCAGGAACTGCTCAAGCTCGACGCCTGGGCCGACGACCTCAAACTGGGCCTTGAGCAGGAGATCAAGACCATCGACACCGAGATCAAGGAAGTGCGCCGTCTTGCGGCAACCTCAGCGACACTGGAGGATAAGCTTGCCCAGCAAAAACGCCAGCGCGATCTGGAAGCCAAACGTAGCAAGCTGCGTCGGGAATTGTTCGCGCGTCAGGATGAGGTCGAGGCGCAAAGGAACGTTTTGATTTCGGCACTCGAATTGCAAATGCAGCAACGAATGCGTGAGTGTGTTCTGTACACCATTGAATGGGAGTTGGTTTGATTATCGAAAATCACGACTATCCGGGGTCTAAATGGTGGAAGTTCGACTTCCACAGCCATACGCCTGCGTCGCTGGACTACAAGGGCGCCAAAACCACCACGCCGCGCCAGTGGTTGCAAGACTATCTGGACAAGGGCATCCAGTGTATTGTCGTCGCCGACCACAATACCGGCGGCTGGATCGACAAGCTCAAGGCGGAGCTGGCAGCCTTGAAACAACAAGATGCCGCAACGTGGGGGAGCATGACGATCTTTCCGGGCATGGAGTTGTCATGTAGCGGTGGCGTGCATCTGATGGTGATTCTTGACCCAAGCAAGGGCACCTCAGACATTGATGCCATTCGCGGCAGCGTTGGTTATACCGGTACGCTGGGTGACAGTGATGCAGTGACCAGCCAAAGTGTCGAACAGGTCATCCGCGCCATCCAGTCGGCGGGCGGAGTCGCTTGCGCCGCGCATGTCGATCAGCCTAAAGGCCTGCTGATCTCGTTGACCGATCACAACACCTTGCAGCCTATCTTCAAGTTGCTGGATGCAGTCGAGGTCATTGATCCGGCAACAAGCTGTTTGCAACCGCATGCTGCTGCATTGGCTGACTTGGCTTTTGTGCTTGGTTCAGACAGCCACCAGCCTAGCGACATTGGCCGAGGCTATACGTGGGTGAAGATGTCAGCCCCTTCCATCGAGGGCTTGAAGCTGGCGCTGCTTGATCCTGAGTCAGCTATCCGCCGTAGTGACCAATGTGCCAACTACCCGCAGCAACTGAGTCGTCCGAAGATCAAGAGCATCACGGTTGAGAAGCTGCGCCTGCGCCAGAAAGACCCACTGACGATTCACTTCAACCCCAGCTACAACGCCTTGATTGGTGGCCGGGGTAGCGGCAAGTCCACCATACTGGAATGCCTGCGCTTGGGGTTGGCAAGAGAAAACGAATTGCTGACGGGGCGTTCTGACAGCGCGCTGAAGCAATCGTTCGAGAACTTCAAGAAGGAAAAAACAGGCCGCAATCAGCCTGGCATGATGCTTCACAATACTCGCATCACGGTCGAGGTATCCAAAGGGCATGGTGATCTGGAAGAGCGGTTTGAGTACCGTTGGAGCAAAGGGGCTGATGCCAAGTTTGCGGTGTCGGTGCTGCGCTGGGACAGCGGTGCATGGCAGACAACGCAACTGACCGAGGAACAGGCCCGCAGCAACTTCCCGGTAAAACTTTTCAGCCAGAAGCAAATTCTCGCACTGGCCGACAACCCGCAGCATCTGATTCAGTACATCGACGATGTGCTCGGCGGCAGCAAGGAGGCTTGGGCACAGGGTTTTGCTGCCAAGCGCGAGGCATTGAACGCGGCCAGAAAGCGTGTCCGCACACTGGAGCTTGAGATTGCGCAGAAGCCTGCTGTCGAGCTTCAGTACAAGGAGGCATCGCGCAAGGCCAAGGTCTTCGCATCCTCGAACTTTGGCGATGCCCTCAAGGCGTATCAACATGCTGGCAAACAGCAGCGTGCGGTCGAAGGTTTCTTCAAGTTGCTTGGAGAGGATGTTCAGGCACTGCAAGCCAGTGCTGCGGAAGCCGTCAATCTGAAGAACCTGGCGCTCACCGACTTCGAGGCCACGACTCCGGCTGAACACGCGGAGAAGCTGGCGACGGAAGCACTGACGCAAAAGCTGGCTGGTAACTTTGACCAGATCACGGCCTTGGTTGCCAGCATGCAGGCAGACCTTGATGCAGCAAAGGCTGCCAGTGGCACGAGCGCATGGCACCAAGAAAATAAAGTGCATCTCGATAAATACGCACGCATCGTGGCGGAACTCAAGGCCCAAAGCATCACCAATGCTGAAGATGCTTCTCAAGCCGTGGCGCTGGAGGAGAAGCTGAAAAAGCAATTGGACCAGTTCAACGCCATCAGCACCGATCTTGAGCAAGCACGGAAAGCTGTTGTGGATGCGCAAGCTGCGTTGCACCAGGAGCGCCAAGAGTTGACCGTGCTGCGGCAGGACTTCCTCAATCAAGTGCTGGTGAATGTGCCTGCTTTGAAGATCACGCTGAACACCATGGCGGACGCGGAAGCTGGCGCTGCCAGCCTGCGGGAGATTCTTCGCATTGAGACCGAAGGTACTTTCGCCAAGGAAATCTATGGCGAGACCGATGACGATCCGCCCAAGCCATGTGGCATGGTCTGGGACTTGGTGAATCCGGCCTTGGCGTCGTTCGTGCCTGAGCGGTTGCAGGAGATCAAGCAGTCGCTTGAAGAGATGAACGAGCAGGTGCTGAACACCAAGCTGCACGGGAAGTTCGTCAAAAAGTTGAAGGACATGAAGCCAGAGGTCGCTTCGGTGGTCTTCGACGAATTGGCGGCATGGTTCCCCGAAGATGCCGTTGATCTCCAGTACCAGCGCGACGAATCAAGTTCGTTCCAGAGCCTTCAGCAGGCATCGGCAGGTCAAAAGACCGCTGCGATTTTGTCGTTCCTGCTGGCACATGGCAGCGAGCCGCTGTTGATGGATCAGCCGGAAGATGACTTGGACAACGCGCTGGTTTCGCAACTAGTGGTGACCCAGCTCAGGAACAACAAGAACCGCCGCCAACTGATTGTCATTACCCATAACGCAAACATTGTCGTGAACGGCGATGCCGAGTTGGTCATGCCCATGGAATTCGTGGGTGGCCAGATCGTGAACAACACGGCGGGTGGATTACAGGAGCGGGCTATACGAGTGAAGGTTTGCGAAATTATGGAGGGCGGTGAAAAAGCCTTTGAGCAACGCTACAAACGGATTCTTAAAGATATGCGGGCAAAGGTTTGAAATGGGCAAACAAAAACTCGAACTCACCTGGATCGGCAAGGAAAAGCGGCCCAAGCTGGAGCCGCGCATTTTGCTGGAAGACCCTGCGCGTTCGTATCACGCGGCGCAGCGGGTGAGGGAAAACGACATCTTCGACAACCGACTGATCTTTGGCGACAACCTGCTGGCCTTGAAGGCGCTGGAGGCGGAATTCACTGGCAAGGTGAAGTGCGTGTTCATCGACCCGCCCTACAACACGGGCAGCGCGTTTACCCATTACGACGACGGGCTGGAGCATTCGATCTGGCTGGGGCTGATGCGCGACCGGCTGGAAATCATTCGGCGGCTGCTGTCGGAGGATGGGTCGCTGTGGATCACGATTGATGACAACGAAGCGCATTACCTCAAGGTATTGTGTGATGAGGTATTTGGGCGGGCAAATTTTGTGGCGAATGTCCTATGGCAAAAGCGCTTCGCGCCAAACAGCACTGCACAATATATTTCCGACTCGCACGACCATATCTTGCTGTACGCCAAGGAAAAGGCCCGATGGAAGAGGAAACTGCTCCCGCGCGACGATAAACACAACCAGGGTTATAAGAATCCAGACAATGATCCGCGAGGCTTATGGACCTCGGGCGATATGTCCGCTCGAAATTCGTACTCGGCGGGCATCTATCCGATCACGAGCCCATCTGGGCGGATTATATCAGGCCCACCAAAAGGTATGTTCTGGCGTGTGTCTTTTGAGAAGTTCCGCGAGTTAGATAAAGACGGACGCATATGGTGGGGAAAGAATGGTGACAATGTTCCTCGCATTAAGCGTTTTTTGTCGGAAGTAATGGAAGGGATTGTTCCGCAATCAATCTGGTTGCATGACGAGGTTGGGCACACGCAGGAAGCAAAGAAAGAGGTCATGGCGGTTGTGCCAAGCGCCGAAGATGTATTTCAGACTCCGAAGCCAGAGCGATTGATTAGACGCGTGTTAGAACTCGCCACCAGCCCCAACGACCTAGTCCTCGACTCCTTCGCCGGTTCCGGCACCACCGGCGCGGTCGCCCACAAAATGGGTCGGCGCTGGATTATGGTCGAACTGGGCGAGCACTGCCACACCCACATCATCCCGCGCCTGCAAAAAGTCATCGACGGCGCTGATCCCGGCGGCATTACCGGGGCGGTGAACTGGCAGGGCGGCGGCGGCTTCCGCTATTACCGCCTCGCGCCCAGTCTGGTCGTCAATGACCG
>Ga0172381_10000220_pt1 | contig 70522 bp, 77 predicted proteins | sample Leawel6488metaG_FD_119754 | JGI IMG/M metagenome (GOLD analysis project Ga0172381, IMG submission 119754) | Leachate microbial communities from a municipal landfill in Southern Ontario, Canada - Leachate well 64-88 metaG | ecosystem: Engineered > Solid waste > Landfill > Unclassified | place... | reverse complement strand
TGGGGTGATAATGGTAGGATAGCTACCATTATCACTAAAGTATAGTTCTAGGGCGGTAGCTATCTGTTTCATATCAGCTACTCTTTTACTATCTCTGGCTTTAGTTCTAGCTCCACCCAGGGCAACAATAGCTAAAGTAGATAGTACCCCAATGATGGCGATGACTACGAGGAGTTCGATGAGGGTGAAAGCATTTTCACTTTTTAAATTCATATTCTATATTCCCTTTACTTCGTTCTGTGTTTTCCCTTTAATGAAGGCTTTAATATTTTCTATTGTAGTTTTAGTAATTCTATCAACCGCTTCTTGGCTATAAAACGCAATGTGCGGCGTGTAAATAACATTATCTTTAGCCAGGAGTTTGTGGTTTTTTATAAGCATGGCCATTTCTTTGCTATTCTTCTTTTCTCGTGTAGCTAAGTGATGTTCTTCTAACAAAAGATTTTCTTCTTCTAAAACATCTAAGCCCACACCTTTTAATATTTTCTTATCTAGGGCTTCAATCAAAGCTGCGGTTTCAATTAAACCGCCACGTGCAGTATTTATTAAAATAGCACCTGGCTTAATTAGTTTAATATTTTTTTTATTAATAATGTGATGCGTGGCTTTACAATATGGTAAGTGCATGGAGATAACATCAGATTTTTTTAGAATTTCATTTAAGCTAGCGTATTTAAAATTAAGAGTTTCTGACAAAAATTTGTCTTGATTTATATCATAAACTAAAACATCCATACCAAAACCGCGAGCAATTCTAATAACATGTAAACCAATATGGCCACAACCGATTACACCAATTGTTTTATCTTGTAAATCAAAACCTTTCAGTCCATCAATCGAGTAATCTCTTTTTAAGACTTTTAAGTATGATTTACGAATGTTACGCGATAAGCTCAAGATTAAAGCAAAGGCATGTTCAGCTACAGTATTTTCACCATAAGTTGGCACATTAACAACTTTTATTTTTTGAGCAGTGGCTTGTTTTAAATCAATATGATCAAAACCAGTTGAACGAGTCGCAATTAATTTAAGATTTGGTAATTGTTTAATGATCTTAGCGTCAATTTTTGAAGTAATAAAACTGGTAATAACATTAATATTTTTATAATCTTTTAGCGGCACTTCTTGAATTGGTTTTTTAAAAAATAAAAGTTTTTGACCTTTTAGTTCTTTTTTAAACATATCTTGTTCCCAAGGTTTTGTCTCAAAGATAGCGATGTTCATATAGTTAAAATATAAAAATTAAAAGACAAATTACAAAACAAAATTAAAAATCAAAAGACAAGACTGTTTTAACTTTTTAATTTTATCGTTTGTTTTGAAATTTATCTTTTGCATGTTTTGTCTTTATTTATTAAGTTCTTCCTCTAATAATTTTTTAACCACTTCTGGATTGGCTGCTCCTCTGGTGGCTGCCATAACTTGACCAATAAAGAATTGAATAATAGTTATTTTGCCTTTTTTATATAATTCAACTTGATCTGGTTTAGCTAGAATAATTTTTTTAATCATTTCTTTTAAAGCTGCCTTATCATCAATTTGTTTTAAACCCAAACTATCCATGATAGATTTTGGTTCGCCACCTTTGTTGATCATAACATCTAAGATGGTTTGCGCGGCGCTAGAATTTATTTTGCCTTGGTGGATCATTAAAATAAACTCAGCTAAATTTTCTGGCGTAACTTTTAGTTTATCGATTGTTTGGTTCTTTTCATTAAGGTGTTTACTTAGTTCATTAACAATCCAGTTAACAGCCAGTTTAGCTAAAATAATTCTTTGTCTTTCCCAAATATCACCATTAGTTTTAACCCAGGCCTGTAGCTCAGAAATAACATCTTCAGTATAAGCCAATAATTTTTTATCAAGCGCCACTACCATGGCATCATAATCTGACAAACCATACTCAACTTTTAATCTATTTTCTGTTTTCCATGGTAACTCAACCATTCTAGCTTTAATGATTTTAAGCCAGGCATTAGAAATAACAACTGGTGGTAAATCTGGTTCAGGAAAATAACGGTAATCAGCTGAGGTTTCTTTAACACGTTGCCTAATAGTTTCATTTTTTTGATCATTCCAACCGCGAGTTTCTGGTAAAATTTTTTCACCTTTATCTAGAGCAACCGTTTGGCGTTTAATTTCAAATTCTAAAGCCTTTTCCAGTGAGCGAAAAGAGTTAATATTTTTTAATTCTACTTTAGGATTTAATTTATTTTTACCTACAGGAATAATTTCTCCAGCTTTATATTTCCATGAACCCTTGGTTTGTAAACTAATATTACCTTCACAACGCATCTCACCTTTTTCCATGTCGGCATTAGAAATATTTAGATAACGTAAGACTTGTTGGTAACGCTGACAGAAAGCTTTGGCTGTAGCCACATCAGGAATAATCGGTTCCGTGACCATTTCTAAAAGTGGTGTGCCAGCGCGATTAAAATCAACCAATGAATCATCAGATAACGGTGGGTGAGACAAGCGGCCAGTATCTTCCTCTAAATGAATTCTAGTAAGAGCAATTTTTTTGTTGTTAACTTCTAATAAACCGCCTCCACAAAAGGGGATATCATATTGTGAAATTTGATAACCCTTTGGTAGATCAGGATAAAAATAATTTTTACGATCAAATTTAGAGTGTTGATTAATAGTGCAACCCAAAGCTAAGCCAAGTAAGATGGTTTTTTCAACAGCTTCTTTATTAACAGTTGGTAGGGTCCCGGGATGGCCAAGACAAATCGGGCAAACATTAGTGTTGGCTTCGTCCGAAGTTTCGTTCGCACAAGAACAAAACATCTTGGATTTAGTTTTAAGGCCAGCGTGAATTTCTAGCCCGATAATAATATCGTACATGGCTTTATTTTAGCATATTTTTGTGATAAACGAATGTTTTGTTATTTAATATTGACAAAAACATAAATAAGTGGTAAAGTCTAGCTTTCTAAAAACATTGTATATTAACAAAAAAATATAAATTAAAGCTCCGAAAAAAAGGAGCGGAAAAGGATAAATTAAAGAATGAAAAATATTATCGTTCTATTGATGTTTGTCATTTTTTTACCAGCTATTTTATTAGCTGATAACTGGCAACCAGTTAGTACTCCAAACAACATTAAGCCTAAAAGATTATTTGTGTGTGATAACGGGAATTATATAATTACCGGTCATGTTAATAAAAATTTAGGCGATGATTTCGGAGCCTATAGTTATAAAGATGGGCTTTATTCCAACATTCCCTTTTATACATACTACACTCAGTTTTTTAATGCTAGTAGGAATGGTTCATATGTTTATAAGCATTCTTGGCCGCCTTACAATGAGGCCACTGTTGGAGTAACAGAAAGCGGAACCTGGTCTATTAATTCAAGTATGGGGCTTCCTAAGGAATTGGCGAATCTGGGATTTATATTCGGTTCAACCAAATTTTATAATCAAGCAATAGATCCAGTTAACAATCACTCCAAAATACTCATCGCTTCTTCTCCGTCAGGTGTTATTGTCTTAGATACTGCCGTGCAGGATATTATAACGATGTATTTTTCAGATAATCTAAATGGATATTACATCGGACAGCTTACCAACATAAGATATAATTTATACAAAACAACAGACGGTGGATATAGTTGGAATGTTGTTAAGCAGTTTTTCGGTGAAACATTCTCTGCAGGATCATCTAATATATCTTTTATAAATAATTATCAAGGATATATAAACGCCAATAATTCTATATATTTTACTAATGACGGTGGAAATACTTGGAATTTAACAGTAAGATCCAATGATAGAATTACCGACGCCTATTTTGTTGATTATAATATTGGTTATATCATTAATGATAATGATTTAATAAAAACAATTGATCATGGTTTAACCTGGACCTTGGAAAGAACTATAATAATTTCCCCGGCGCCAATAGACGGTTATACTGGCCATATTTTATCTGGCAACGGCAATTTAGTTATGTTCGTTTCTGATACACTTGTTTATCGCAATGTTGTAATGACAGGCGGAATAATAAATGGGGAAATAAACAGTTTTTCCCTTTCTCAAAATTATCCCAATCCTTTTAACCCGACGACAAAAATAGAATACTCATTACCAAAAAGTTCTAAAGTAATGATTAAGATATATAATATGTCAGGCAAAGAGGTGGCAACCCTTGTTGACTCTTACCAAACAGTTGGAAATTATGAAACAACCTTCGATGGTAGTAAGCTATCATCTGGTGTGTATTTCTATAAATTACAAGCTGGTGACTATGTAGACACCAAAAAAATGATGCTCATTAAATAAAGTTTTGCTTAATTAGCAAGAAGGCCCGTTATTTTTAAAATAACGGGTTTTTCTATTTTAAATTATTTAATATTGACAAAAAGGCAAATAAATGATATAGTTTGGGATTCTAAAAATGGAAAGAAAATTAAAAAAATAATTATAAATATAAAAAAGAAAGTGAGCAAAAAATGAAAAAATCTTCATTGATGTTTGTGCTATTTATTATCTTATTTAATTCAGGATCAATAGTAGCAAAAAATATTCATGAGTATAGAGTCGGTAGTCAAATAGTCAACTCAAAAATTCAAATTTACAATAATCATTCTCTTAATTCATCCTTTGATGAAATTGGCAGCCAGTTACAGGCGATTAGTTTCATTGATGATAATACGGGTTTTGTGGCCGGTGCTTATGGTATATGGAAAACCACTAACGCCGGGCAAAACTGGAAAGCATCATTAATGCGAGATACGGTGTTGAATGACACTAGCCAATGGTATTTTATTTACGACATTAAGTGCTTTGATGATGTAATTTATGCTATAGGTTATAATGAGATCGGACATTATGGTCCAGCGACAGTTTTTATTAGTCGTAATTGCGGCACGAGCTGGGATTCGCTTGATATTCATCTTGACTTTCAGCACGTTCAAAAATTGTATTGTTACAATAAAGACACTATTTTGATTTGCGGAATTTTTGGGAAGATCCTTAAGACAACCGATGGTTTTAACACCTGGACAGTATTTGACTTCTTTGAACAGTATAACTACCCAGTAATCATGAATATAACTGTTCACAAAGGTAGATTCTATACTGGTGTATATAACAATGGTTATTGTTTAAGTAGCGCAGATATGTTGCTCTGGAAAAATACAGCACCGATTAATGACTTATATCCAATCCTTGCTTCAACCAATTCAAATTTATTAGCTGTTGGACAGAATTCTTCTGGCAAACCAGTAATAAATTTTAGTTCCAACGAAGGGGCTAGCTGGCTTGAGAGATCGTTTACGTATTACGGTGCATTCTTGGAAGCATTATTCGCTGATGAAAATATTGGTTATATAGCAGGTTGCGGTGGCCCACAAATTGGGTATCTATCCGATTTTACTGGTTATATTTACCAAACAACTAATGGTGGGCACGACTGGGTCGAGCTATACCACAAAGATTCAACGATACTATATGATATTTGTAGAACTCCAGCATACACATATTTTTCAGGGGCCGGTGGCGTTGTCATCAGACTTGACAATTCAATCTCCGGTATATCAAATGGAGAAAATAATAGCACGGTGGATTTTCGATTAAATCAAAATTATCCAAACCCATTTAATCCAGTGACAAAGATATCTTATTCGTTATTAAAAAGTTCTATGACAACTATAAAAATTTATGATATCTCGGGTAAGGAGTTAAAAACACTTGTTAACCAAAATCAATCAGCTGGAAAGCATGAAATTTCGTTTGATGCCAGTAGTTTATCAAGCGGGGTTTATTTCTATAAACTAATCGCCGGTGACTTTGTTAGCACTAAAAAAATGATGCTCTTAAAATAAAATTACAGAAAATGGATGACGCAGAAAGAACCAGGATTGTAAAAAGTTTTTTAGCACTTTTAGTTGAAGAGCCTGGTGTAGAAAAACTTTCCTGCACCATGAAGAGTTCAATTAAAGAAAGCGCTGAAAAACTAGGAGAGTCTAATGAAAAAATAGAACTTTTGTTACTTAAAAAGTTCAGACAATTATTCGTGGCTTTTCTAAAGAAGAATTAAAATTTATAAATAGGCTTTACTGACTAATGTTAGTAAAGCCTATTTTCCTAATAAATTAGTAGTTTATTTGACATAAAATGATATATGTTGTATAATCTAGATACAATAAAATAGTTTGTTGTCCCATACTGCGGGGTTCGTAGGTCTTTAAAACAAAGAATAATGGAAGTATCAAGAGCTTTGTTGTATGTCTTAGTGCCTGTTCTAGCTATTTTTTTTCATATTGCTATTTGCAGATGGAAAAGAATTAAAGAACATTGGTTAAGATATGACCGTAACATGGAAAAGTGGGAAAAGATGGGCTGTGCAGCTAGCGGCGTTCTTCTTTACCGCTTTTATCGAGATGATAGAACATATGGCTGGCATTATTTATGGTTCTATGATTTACGTTTCTACGGTTTTAAGATTTGGCTAAGTGCAATTTTTGATAAATAACAATAGAATAATCTATTCCCATACTGCGGGGTGCGCAGAAAATCCTTAAAAGGAAAATATAATGGACAAGCCAAAAATGACTGATAAAAGATGGGCAGAAATCGCTCAGCTTGTTATTGGTCACTTAGTAAGAAAGCTCGGCATCAATCTTTCTTATGACTCCGGAAGGGAATTAAAAAATTTAGCTAATAAGCTAAAAATTCCTTTCGAAGAATTGCAAGACTTTGCCAGACCTTTTGTTCAAGAAATGTTGAACGAAACTTACGGCAAAGAAAAAAAATAAGCTAGAGTTGAACCTAATAAGTTCATAAAAGGGTAAATGAGATCCTCACAACGACGATACTCAGAACAAGAACCCAGCTCCGCTTTTAGCCGGTTATATGAATATAACCGGCTTTTTTATTTAATTAAATTAGTGACTCTTTGTTTGATAATTTCGTGTATTTCTTCTCGGCTCATGATTTGCTCATCCTTAACACATTCAATCAAGGTCATGTCTTCGGAAAATAGTTTAGCGATTTCTAAATAAGTTAGTTCAGCTTTTTTTAAGTGCTCAGGATCTTTTTCATGAATATCTTGAACGTTGCCGCGATCGGTAATAAGTTTAGTGTTTATTTCTGAACTAACATGTAAGAGTATATTTAAATCAGGTTTAGGAATTTTACATATTTCATATTCAAAGTTATATAACCAAGAAAAATATTCCTTAAGTTCTTTTTGGTCAGTAAATTTACTGCCTTGGTGTCCCATATTGGCTGTGACGTAACGGTCAGTTACGACAATCTTACCTTCAGCTAACATGTCTTTTATAGCCTGGCTTTTATCAAAACGGTCCAATGCATAAAAAATAGAACTTAAACGAGGGTCAACTTCATTAGCTTTTTGGCCATAATCACCATGCAAATATCTTTCAACAAAATAAGCTGAAGGCGTGCCATAACTTGGGAAACTAATTTTTTCAGCTGGGTAATCATTTTCCTTTAGCCAATTATAAAGTAATTCAGTTTGAGTTTTTTTACCCGAACCGTCAGTGCCATCAATGACAATTAAAAAACCTTTAGTCATATTGTTTTTATTTTTTCGATGATAGAATCAATTTGTTTTTCTAATTCTTCTTCACTGCCGTTATTGTCAATGTGAAACTCTGCTTTAGCCATTAAAGAGGGGATTAGTAATTCGGTTTCTTTTTCATGATCACTTTTAAATCCTTCAAAAGTTTTTCCTTCATCATCTGTATTTTGCTCTCTTTTAGTTAAACGTTCATAACGAATTTTAATATCGGCGTCTATACTAATCAAATGGAAACCTTCTATTTCTTTTAAATACATTATATCTGCTTCGCGTCTGACGCCTTCGACGATAATATAATCATGAGTATCATTCTTTATATCTTCAGCCATGGCTTTAGCTAAAAGGTTCTCACCAAATTGTTGGCGTAAAATTATAGAAAGTTTTTGTAAATTATCTCTATTTTCTTCAATTTTTAGACGTCGTACAACATCTCTTAAAGAATCAGAAAAACCATGTCGGCTTGCTTGATATTTCTTCATGAGATATTCCGTAGCTCTTCCTTTACCAGAAGCCGGTAAGCCAGTTAAGCCAATTATAATCATACTATTTTTTTATTATATCTTGTTCACCGCGTCTAATATCCCAATCACTTTTTGACAAATTAGAATGTAATTTTAAATCAGGGAAGGTTTTAGCTAGCGCGTGGTGCATTTGATGAGCAATTAAACGATAGGTTGGATGAACTGTTGTATCAGAACGTAATTCAGTTACATAAATCATTTCTGGTAAACTGTAATATGTGCGGCATGAAACTAGAAAACCTAATGAAACATAATATTGCTTTTCTTCATCACTAACATTAAGTTTAGCAATTTTTTCTGTTTGGGTTTTTATTAATTCATTAGCCTGAGTACGTAAATCTTCTGGCAATTGTTCTAAATACCAAGCATGAAAACCGAAATGAGTTGTAGCTAGCGGCATTCTGAAAACACCATTACGATGGCGTTGTGCGTCACGTGAGGAACCAAAATCTAATAAATAGTCACACCAACAACCGCCTAATTCATCTAAGAATGATGGTAGGTTAGTTTTCATTGGTCGCTCGCTTATTACTTTCTTAAATGGTGTTAAGGATTCGTTTTTTATGTTAGTAGAAAATTCAAAAGCAGGGGAGTCTGGATTAAAGTAATAAGTATAATCTTTAGAAATGTTAGCTCGATAAGTTTCTTGCTCATCATAAAGTTTATGACTAAAGCTTGATGGATATTTGTCTTTTAATTGTTTTAAAATTTCTTCTGAAATTTCTCTGATTTCTTTTAAAGGATGATGATTTAATAAAGCTAAACGATCAGCGGCTTGGCGTAAGTTTGTGTGCCAGCTTAATTGAGTAGCAATACCGGATGGTAAGAATGATCTTAAAATATCAAAGACGCGAGCATTAACTGCTCGTTCATAAACTTTTTCATCCTCAGCTTCGCGTCGTGGATGAGTTAGGCGTAAGTGCGCTTTAACTTTTTCTTGACTGCCAATATAAAATTCCATCCAAGCATCTAAAATTTCTTTACTTTCCTTAGAGTTAATTGGGTCAATGATTGGCTGTTTGGCCATATCAATATAACGCGTACTGGTTTCTTGACCAGAATATAGGCGCCAATCCTGGATTGCTTTAGCGGCTAAGATGCTGACATTTTCTACAAAAATAGTAGTTGAGCCACAATCACCAATACTGCCATGACCATAACCAACATAAAATTGTTCCATGAATTTACCAGAACCAGAATTTTTTACTTTTTCTAAATGTTCAGTCACGCTAGCAGAACTACGAGAATACAAAGCCTGTAACATGGCGTTATCTTCTGGCGCACATGAATCTTCAATTAAAATTAAACGTTTTTTGTCAGACATAGTTTTTAAAATTTATTATTCACAAGTATATTGTCGGTATTTTACTCCCGCTAAGTCAAATAATTTTCTTGAAGCTAAACAGATGTCACTGTCATGATACTTGTCACTCTCATAAATAACTTCTGTTATACCATTTTGAATAATTGTTTTAGCACACTCATTACAAGGGAAAAGTGTGCAATATATTTTACATTTTTCCGTAGATTTACTGGCGTTGTAGACTGCGTTTTCTTCAGCGTGAACAACGTAAGCATACTTGGTATCTGACAACTTGCCTTCGCGTTCCCACGGCAGCTTATCGTTATCAATGCCGCGTGGCCAACCGTTATAACCTAAACCAAGCACAACGTTTTCTTGATTAACTACTGTGGCACCGTTTTGAGTGTTGGGGTCCTTAGATCTTTGGGCAATTATTTTAGCAATACGCATAAAACATTCGTCCCAAGATAAAACCCCAGTAGTTCGATATTTTTCCATATTTATAAAATAAATTATCTTTATATAACTTTAGCGTTTAACTCTAGATTAGTCAAAGTTTTATTAAGGCGTTTTTTGTTGACAAAATATAGTAAATACCATATAGTATGGTAAATATTTCAAAATCAAAAACAAACCTTTAAAAATGGAAAAATCAACCAATGGTGCAGACCATTGGTTTGCATTTTCTTTTTGGAGCGTGTTCTTTTCAACAACACTAGTAGCCGTGGTTGCTTTTAACCTTAAGTATCCACCTCATGAATCATGGTTTTGGTTTTTAAATAATCAACTGTGGTTTACTGCTTTAGATATTATTTTGTTTCTTGGTATTCTTTATATAATGGTCCCGATTTTGAATAAAAAGGATCAAAAAATATACAGTGAGCTAAGAGGTAAATATTATTATTTTTCATTAGTACTTAATGAAAAAACATTATTACCAATCTTGGCCGCACATATTTTTTATATTGTTTTATCGTTTTTCATTCCTTTAATTATTTTTATATTAATAATTCCTTTGCCATTTGCAATCAGCATTTATAGGGAAAAGGAGAAGGAAAAAATAAAACTTCCTGAGCAAGGTTAAATAGACTTCTTTCTACAAGAAGTCTATTTTTTAAAATATAAATATTAATTTTTTAGGCAACGAAGAGATAAATTATAGGCAGATGCTGGATACCTGAGAATACTGGGATATTCAGAGTGAACTTCTCTAAGGATTGGTGGTCCGTAAGTTATTGAAGCGAGAGTAGAAGAAAACATATATGATGCTCCATACAAGGCTCCTGGCCAGGGGACATATCCACGAGCACCAAAGGTAGATCCATCAACATCTCTAAATCCGGCTAGCGTGGCATCAAATCCAGAGGTGCCACAAGGAGTTCTACCTATACATTGAGTAGGTGCTTGTAATTTATCCGCTCCTTTGGCACATTCCCAACCATATCTAGTTGGACTACAGGTCTGCCCAGGATCGACTAAGTATTGATCAAGAACGTTAAATTCTTGATCAGTTGGAACATGCCAACCGTCAGGGCAAATACCCTGAGTCCCAGCGGTTATTGAACCATTCATTACGGCAGCCCAAGTATAAAGGGCGCCGTCGGTTTCACAGATAGCTTCGTCGTTATTATAGCAAGCTCTCCCCAGGCCATTGTCAGCCGAAGAGGCATCTGGACACGGAGGATTGCCACCATTAATACATGTGTTATCAGGTTTTGTTTTTGTACGTAACGGTTTTTTCATCCAACACTGGCTACCAACTTGTACCGTAGAATAAGTATAGCCGTCGCGGTCAGTTATGTTTTGTCCACAAGAAAAAACTCCTTGAGGTGAAGCTGCAATAATTCCAGCGCTTATATTATTTGAAGTAGAGCCAAGACAAGTAGAAACAGAAAAAGAATTATTAGTGCTGTTTATAGAATAATTATAATCACTATTGCTACAAGCGCCATCATTTCTAGGTGTAGGGTTAGATGGTATATTAGCCATATAGGTGGTTAAACCATCAGATGATTTTATTGATTGCCCAGGTGTAATAATAGTGGGGTAAGTTCCACTGTCTGAAAAATATAGTTCTAAGGCAGTACTTATTTGTTTTATATCAGCTAATCTTTTGGTATCCCTAGCTTTAGTACGAGCATTACCTAAAGCTACAATAGCTAAAGTAGATAGTACCCCAATGATGGCGATGACTACGAGTAGTTCGATGAGGGTGAAAGCGGATTTATTGTTTAGAGTTTTATAAAACATAACATACATATTATACACCAACCATCAAGAAGAATAAAAAAACAGACCTTGCGGTCTGTTTTTATAATGATGTATCTAAAATTTAAGCTTGAATTTTAATACCCGGTCCCATGGTTGAACAAATAGCAGCGTTCTTAATGTAAGTTCCTTTAGAGCCAGATGGTTTTACTTTTTTAATTGCTGCAATAACTGTTTCTATATTTTCAGCTAATTTTTTAGCTTCAAAAGAAATTTTTCCAACCGCTACATGAACATTAGCAGTATCATCGTTTTTGAAACTAATTTTACCTTTCTTTAATTCAGCAATAGTTTTAGCAGGATCGGTGGTAACGGTTTCATTTTTTGGTGAAGGCATTAAACCACGAGTACCCAAAACTTTAGCGATTTGACCAAGATTTTTCATTAAAGCTGGTTCCGCTACTGCAACTTGGAAGTCAGTTTTTTCAGTTTTCTTAATTTCGGCAATCAAATCTTCGCCACCAACAATATCAGCACCAGCATCTTTGGCAGCTTTTTCGTGTTCTGGTGTAACAAAGGCGGCGATTTTAACGGTTTTACCAGTTCCGTGTGGCAAACTAATAGCCGCACGAATTTGTTGGTCACCCTTTTTAGTATCGATGCCTAATCTAAAATGAACTTCAACCGAAGAATCAAATTTAGTTTTAGCAAATTTTTTAATAAGCTCAACTGCTTCAGCAATAGAATAAGTTTTGGTCTTATCATATTCATAAGCTACTTTTTTCTTAGTAACTACTTTTTTAGCAGCTTTTTTCTTTGACTTAACGACTTTCTCAACGACTTCTTTTTTAGCCATATGTTTTTCGTGGTGATAACGTTGAGTCATATGACTCAACTCCCACAATTAATAATAATTAAGTTAATCTTTTTTAATCTCTACGCCCATTTGTCTGGCAGTTCCAGCAATAATTTTACTGGCCGCTTCAATATCACGAGCGTTTAAATCAGGTAATTTTATTTTAGCAATTTCTTTAAGCTGATTTTCGGTAATAGAGCCAACTTTTTCAGTCAAAGGCTTACCTGAACCCTTTTCAATTTTAGCGTATTTTTTTATCAATTCTGAGGCTGGAGCAGTCTTCATGATAAAAGTGTAGCTACGATCAGCGTAAACTGTAATTTCTACTGGTACAACATCGCCCATGCGATCCTTAGAAGCGTCATTAAACTTAGCGCAGAATTCAGCGATGTTCAAACCATGCTGTCCTAGAGCTGGACCAATTGGAGGGGCTGGATTAGCTTGTCCACCGCGAACTTGTAATTTTATAACTGTTAATATTTTTTTAGCCATATGATTTAATTATTCTTCGGTAGAAGCACCCGAATATTTAAAATAATTTTTAAATTTTCTTAATCTGTAAAAAGTCTAGTTCGACTGGAGTTTCGCGACCAAACATAGATAGTAAGACTTTAACCTTACCTTTGCTTTGATCAACTTCAATAACTTTACCTTCCAAGTTTTTAAACGGACCATCAACCACTCGAACAGGGGAGCCTTCAGTAACATCAATTTGGAATTTAGGTTCTTCAACACCCATTCTCTTTTGTAAATCTTTAATTTCTACCTCAGAGACTGGAGTTGGAATATTACCGGTACCAATAAAACCAGTGACATTTGGTGTGTTGCGGACAGCATACCAAGAATCATCAGTTACAACCATCTCAACTAGAATATAGCCAGGAAAGATTTTTTCTTCAATGACTTTTCTTTTTCCATTATGGATTTTAATTTTCTTTTCCTTAGGAATTAGAATATTAAAAATTTTATCCTCCATGTCCATGGATTCAACACGTTGCTGAAGATTTTCAGCTACATTTTCTTCATAGCCAGAATAGGTATGAATAACATACCAACGACGGCCTTGATTAAGTGTTTGTTTCGCCATATTGTTTAGCGATTAAGAGTTTTTTCAATAATAAAAACGAAGATGTAGTCTAGGCCACCTAAGAAAACTGCCATAGCCAAACTAACGCCAATAACTAAGAGAGTGTAATTATAAGTCTCTTTTTTGGTTGGCCAGGTTACTTTTTTCATTTCAGCAACCGCTTCTTTAAGATAGTTTATGAGTTTGTCCATAAAAAATGGTTTAAAAAACAGCCCCGGCGGGCTATGTTTAATATAGCCTTATAATACCAAAGAGCAAGCAATGGTGTCAAGGATTTGTTAGTATATTGACAAAGTTAGGTATATATGGTATATCTAGATATTAATTGTAATTTGACAATCAATAACTAAAAGGCAAAAATGAGCAGAAAGATCAAGGAAATGTTCCCAAAGCAAATTTAATTGACAACTATCCAAATCCGTTTAATCTGACAGCTAAGATTAAATATAAAGTAAAGAACACAAATAATGTATTACTAAGAGTGTTTGATATTTCTGGTAGATTAATCTCGACATTAGTCGATGAACAAAAAACTATCGGTATTTATGAAGTCTGATTTGATGTTAGTAGTTTGACAAGCGGAACATATTTTTACCGATTTAACAATTGGTGATATTACCGAAACAAGCAAAATGATTTTAATTAAATAATAAACACAAAAAACTAAACGGCTGAATAAGCCAGCGGCAAAAAACCGCAAAGAAAGACGCAAGTGAAACAAGCAATTAAATCAATATTATTGTGCATGTTTATTAGCATGTTAATAACAGGCTGCGAAAAGCAATCAAATCCAATGAGTGTTATTGGAACCGATCAACACATGCCAAAAGGTGTTCAGTCTTTATCTGATACAATCATGGATAATTGGAACAACGGCGAAAGTTTTCTCGGAGTGTTTAAGAATGGTGCTCATCCTGACGTCGTTTTTGAAGATAGCATCGGAAGTTATCCTTACGGAGATGGATCAAAATTAATTTTCTATTTTAATGGAAAAAGATATCAGGACATTCCGTACGTACCCTATCATCAAGGTAATTTTAGACCAGAACTTTTAGGAGGATGGATAAATCCGAATTGTTACCTTTTGCTAGTTCAAACAGCTAAACCCGTGATGTATAGCGGAAGTTCGTATAATTTCTATGTAATTACGGGTCAAACTGTAGTTAAAATTCAGCAGATACCAAAAACTATTAATTATGGCTATCATACTGGAGGAATATTTGAAGGTGTCGCTAGAATTAACGAGGTAAGAAAATATAATGGTGACATAATTCTTCATGGCATCGAATACATATCAGATCAAGTGTTCTGTAAGATCAATCTACAAAACATGGAGATTACTAACTGTTATAGAAAATCTGTGTATCCATTTACGAATTGGATATGGCAATGGTAGTAGTAATAGTTCTAATTTAAATAATATATTTGTTCGGAGCCCGTTGTTTAACGACGGGCTTCTTTATTTTCCAAAAAATAGGTATAATTTAGGTATGACTTTAACAACAGCCATTATCGACAGCGGAAAAGTTTTAATCCAGTTTATCTGGGATCTTTTGTATTTCCCTTTTTGGTGGTATTCGCGTGGTTTTTGGGGAGTTTTAAAATGGGCCGGAAGATTTTTATTACGTCAACTTAATACAACCGGTTTATTGGTTTGGGTACAAAATCTTTTCACACCAATGTTTGGTCAACATGATTGGGCTGGTATCATCATCAGTTTTTTTGTGCGTTGTGTTCAAATAATTGTTCGCGGCTGCTTAATGATTTTTTGGTTAGTCTATATTGTTGCCGCTATAATTCTGTGGCTGGTCGCGCCAGTTTACGTACTTTATCAGTTAGTTTTTCAATTGACCCTATAAAATATTTTCATGCCTGAAACAGTTTCTCAAAATCAAGACTTAACTTTAGTTGTTTGTTCAGTTTGTAACGGAACTGGTCGTTTGCGTTCCTCAGCTTGTACTAATTGTGGTGGTATGGGTTTAGGTGCTTCTCATAATGATAAATTTTTATATTTTTCTTTAGCTTTATCACCGACCTTAATTCATCTTCAAGCCGTTAAGAAAATAGTTGATTTAATAATCAACATTCTTTGCTATGTTTTAGGAGCTTTGGGAATTGTCGCGCTTGGTTTTTGGCTTTATCAGAATGGTGACATTGTTAGTGCCGCTGTTTTAATGACGCCAGCCGCTTTACGTCGCGTGGCTTTTTGGAAAGTACAACACTGGCTTTTATTTTTGTTTTGGTTAAGCACCATTCCAGACATGTATGTTATTTATCGTTTAGCCAGAGTTAAACAAAATGATCATAAAATTAAATTGTCTGTTTATAGCAGTAATCAAACTATGCCCGTAGCATCGCAAGATTGGGCAGTGCTTAAAAAACAACACAGTAAACATATTAATACAGCTGAAGGAGTTGATGATAAAGCTGAGAAAATAATTGAAGAAGCTTTTATGACTGCTGTTCGTTTTAAAAATGCTTACGTTGATCCGCTACATATTTTTGCAGCTTGTTTATTTACTAGTGGTGAAGTCGGAGCAGTTTTTTCTCGTTTAACAGTTAATGAAAAAAAGTTTATTGAAGGGATTGAACATCAATTACAAACTAAATCAGCTCAAGGCGGTAGTCCGGTTTTTAGTTCTGAAATTAATGAAATCATGGTAGAAGCTTATGCCACCGCTTGGGATGCTAGCCAAGAAAAAATTAGACCGCTTGATTTAGTAGTGCCAGCTTATGATCGTGATGAAAATATTAGAGAGTTATTGTATGAATTAGAAATTGAACGCACTGAGTTGGTTAATGCCGTGGCTTGGTTTAGAACTAATAATCAATTAGTTACTCAACATGAACTTTTCCGTCGTTTAGCTCGACTTAAACCATCTTCTAACATGGACCGAGCTTATACAGCTTTGGCTACACCGTTATTAAATAGTTTTTCTCATGATTGGACTTTGGCTGCTAAATGGGGGAGGGTTGACCTTTGTTTAGCACGTGATAAAGAAATTAGACAAATATTTGATAGCGTAGAAAGCGGTCGTTTTGGTATGTTGTTGGTTGGTCCACACGGCGTTGGTAAGCAAACTGTGATCGGTGGTATTGCTCGTTTAATGGTTTTAGAAACCGTGCCTAAACAATTTCAAGATAAACGTTTAATAGAAGTTGATATTCCGCGTTTAATTGGTGGCTCAAACGCAGCTCAAGCTGAAGATCGTTTATTAACCGTTATTAACGAAGTGGCTCGTGCTAGAAATATTATTTTATATTTAAAAGATTTAGAAAAGATTTTAGGCATTAGTTCTGGTGGTGAAGAAAGTCTTGATTTAGCTTCAGTCTTAGCTGATGCCATAAGTCGTGGTCAGATTTATTGTCTAGCTTCAGCGACTGATGAAAATTACGCTAAGTATTTAGAAAAATCAGCGCTTGGTTCAGTTATGGCTAAAATTGATGTACCAGAGCCAGATGTTAATCGTGCTATTTTAATGGTGGAAAGTAAAATTGGTTATATGGAAGCTAAATATGGTGTTTATTTTTCTTATCATGCTTTAGCTGAAGTAGTCGCTTTAACTGACCGTTACATGCATGATAAATATTTGCCATCAATTGCTTTAGAAGTTTTAGAATCAGTCGCCGTTAAAGTTTCACGTCGAGAAAATAAAACAGTTGATCGAGATTCTATTGCTCAGGTCATTACGGAAGTTACTAAAATTCCAGTTACTAAGTTAACTCAGGACGAAAGTGAAAATCTTTTGAATCTTGAAGAAAGAATTCATGGTCGTATGGTTGGTCAAGCTGAGGCCGTTGCTATGGTGGCGGCTGCCTTGCGTCGCGCTCGTGTTGAATTACGTGAAGGTAAAAGACCAATTGCTAACTTTTTATTCTTAGGACCGACTGGTGTTGGTAAAACCGAATTAGCCAAGACCGTCGCCGAAGTTTATTTTGGTAAAGAAGATTACATGATTCGTTTAGACATGAGTGAATACCAAAATAAAGATAGCGTTAGTAAAATGATTGGTGATCAAACTGGTGTAACTGGGTACTTAACCGAAGCCGTGCGTAAAATGCCTTTCTCTTTAATTTTACTTGATGAAATTGAAAAAGCTCACCCTGATATTTTAAACTTATTCTTACAGGTAATGGATGATGGACGATTAACTGATGGTCAAGGTAAAACCATTGATTTTACTAATTCAGTTATTATTGCTACTTCTAACGTTGGTTCAGCTTTGATTCAGGAAAATGTTCGAGCAGGTAAAGCTATGGAAGTTATTAAAGAAGAGTTAATTGAGAAAGAATTAGTTAAAGCTATGCGTCCAGAACTTATTAACCGTTTTGATGGTGTTATTATCTTTAAACCATTAGAAAAAGCTGACGTTATTGCGATTACTCGCGCTATGCTTAAAAAGGTTGCTAAGATGCTTGATGCTAAAGGTTTTGGTTTTAAAATATCTGATAGGGCGGTTGAGCAGTTAGCTGAGCTTGGTTTTGAACCAGAATTCGGTGCTCGTCCTTTACGTCGTTTATTACAAGAAAGAGTAGAGGATCAAATTGCTACTAAAATTTTAGAGGGTGGCGTGGCTAGACGTGACGTTGTTAATATGGGTGATGATTTGAATATTACGATTGAAAAAGCTGAAACTTTATAGTTAAAATTTTATGGAACGAATTTGTGTTTTTGGCGATTCAACAGCTTTAGGCTCTCTAGACTATGAATTAGGTGGTTGGGTAAACCGCCTTTGGCTTTTTATTGCCAAGCAAGATGATTATAAAGAAATTTATAACTTAAGTATTTCTGGCGGTACCAGTGAAACTATTTTAGAACGTTTTGAAAATGAAGCTAAGGTTAGAAGAGCTGAAGCTTTAATTTTTCAAACTGGGACCAATGATTCAGCCTTCCTAAACCAAATAGGTAATTGTTGGGTAACTCCAGAAAAATTTGAAAATAATATTAAAGAGATCATCCAGCGCGCTAAAAAAATTACCACTAATATTATATTTATTGGAGGTGAAAAATGTGATGAGACGAAGACTAATCCGGTAGAGTGGGATAATATTTATTGGACAGTTGATGCTATAAAAAAATATAATGAGATAATGAAAGAAATTTGTCTTAAAGGAAATGTTTTATTTTTAGATGTTTTTGATTTATTGGATATTAATGATCTAGAAGATGGTCTTCATCCTAATGCTTCTGGTCATGCTAAGATTTTTTCTCGTGTTAAAGAATTTTTAATAAGCCAAAATTGGATTTAAATAATTATGTTTTATTTTATTTTTTTTATTGCCACTTTTGTTTTGTCTTGGCTCTTAACTTTAATTGTTAAAGAGCTAGCTTTAAAATATAAAGTACTAGATTATCCTGACGCTGATCGTCATCAACACATGAAGCCGACGCCTTTACTTGGCGGCCTTGGTATATTTTTAGCTTTAGTTATTAGTTTATATGCTGGGCGCTTGGCAATTTTATCAGGTAAGCTTGAACCAAGTCATTGGTTTGGTGTTTTAATTGGTGCCACAATTTTAGTAATCGGTGGAATTATTGATGATGTAAAAAAAGTTTCTCCCTTCAGACAGTTTCTTTTTCCCTTATTAGCTGCTATTGCCGTAGTTATCGGGGGAGTGGGAATTGAAAAAATTACTAACCCTTTTGGTGGTTTCCTATATTTTAATACTTGGGTAATTCCAGCTTTTTCTATTTTGTGGCTCCTGGGTATGATGTACACGACTAAATTATTAGACGGCGTTGATGGTTTAGTTAGTTCAATCGGTGCTGTTGGTGCAATTGTTATTTTTCTTTTTACCATGACAACGCGTTGGTATCAGCCTGATATTGCCTTTGCAGCTTTGATGTTAGCCGCGGCTTGTTTTGGTTTCTTAATTTTAAATTGGTCACCAGCTAAAATCTTTTTAGGTGAATCAGGTGCTTTGTTAATCGGGTTTATTTTGGGTGTTTTATCAATTATTTCTGGTGGTAAAATTGCAATTGCGCTACTAATCATGGGTATTCCGATTTTAGATGTTGCCTGGACAATTATTAGGCGCATTGTGGCAGGCAAGAATCCTTTTAAATCAGCTGATAGAAAACACCTTCATTTTAGACTCTTAGATGCCGGTTTAAGCCCACGCAAAACAGTTTTAGCTTTTATTATAACGTCTTTTATTTTTGGTTTAAGTGCTTTGTTTTTACAGAGTAAAGGTAAGTTTTTAAGTTTGGTTGTTTTGGGAGCTTTGATGATTATAGCTATTACTTTCTTTTCTTGGCTTGACAGGAAAGCTAAAATTAGATAATATTTGGTTATTATTCCTTAGCTCAGCTAGGGTGTTTTACTAAGAAAATAATTATTAATTATGAAATTTGCAGTAATTAAGACTGGCGGAAAGCAATATACAGTCAAAGAAAAAGACATAGTTTCTATTGAAAAGCTTACAACCGAAGATGGCGGTAAAGTTGTTTTTGATACTTTAATGACCTTTGATGATAAGGGGACGATTGATCTTGGCACCCCATCATTGGGTGAGAAAGTTGAAGGTAAGGTTATTTCAACTGCTAAAACCGATAAAGTTAGTGTTATTAAATTTAAAAATAAGACTCGTTATAAGAGAAACGTTGGTCATAGACAGATCAAGACTAAAGTTGAGATTACAAAAATTGCCTAACAAGAGACGAGCCAAAGGCTCGTTTTTTGCTAGTTAATTTTAATAGTTTTTTATAAAAAATAGCCATCAATTTATAAAATTCCCTATGTACACATAAGGCGGTAGTGGAATGATTAGTGCTTTCTTAGTAGCGGCGAGCGAACAGAAACAGCAGCCTCTTAGAACCATCTAAAACTGCACAATTATTATTTTGGTGGCTATTTATTAAAATAGATAAATTTTTAAGCTAAAAACCCTGAACCGTAGTGGCCAAGGGTTTTTGATTGACTTACTACATAATAAATAATAGGATTAATGTACAAGTATTAATAAATTATATGAATGAACAATTTAATCCGGCTGATAGTAAATATCAAAAAATGGAGGATTTACCATTTGAAGAAAGAAAAGATTTTATTAATGACCCCAAGGGTGGTTTTGTAGACAAGGAAGCTATGCATGATTACTGGGAAGCACAGACAATGGCTAAAATGGCGGATTTTATTGGTATGAACATTACTGTTAATGACATACTCGAAAATAGAGCTCTTGGCAAAGAGGGTGATGTCGACTTAGAAAAAAATATTGCTTTAAAGGCTGTAGAAAAAGATTACCGAATGTTAGAGTACCTGCCAAAAGACATAAAAAACATGGTAAGAGCTATACGTGTTGCTAAGAGCCTTAATGAGTAAAGCAGATAAATTTAAAACTCTGGATCATTATGGTCCAGAGTTTTGTTTATTGACTTATTTGTTAATTTATGTTTATATATCAAACATAAATAATAAAATAGTTTTTTAAAATAAAGTGAAGGGGGTACAAAATGCCTCGTAAAAGATTTGCCTACATTCGTAAACCAAAGGGGTTTAATCCAAAATTCGAAGCAGTTAGCTGTTATTGCGTTTTGGAAGACGGAAGAATCTTATTTTTAAAACGTTCAGATAATGATGATTCAGAACCGGGTAAGTGGGGAGTCCCTACTGGTCGTAAAAAGGAATATGAAAAAAGCGATGTAGAAACTTTAATCAGAGAGATTAGAGAAGAAACACATATGAATTTTGAAAAATACAGATCTTATTTTTCTTATTCTAGCGAATTTTTCATGAGGTATGACAAGTTTGATTTTATTTGTCGCACCTATGTTATGAATCTAACTGATGAGATGGGGCTAAAGATCACTCTTTCTCCTGAACACAGCAGGTTCGACTGGCTTAGATTATTAGAAGCTCCTTTTGCCTTAGATCTGGTTAGCGGTTTAAAAGAAATTCTTCTTAAACTAGAAACAAGATCATTGATTAGAAAAATAATAAGGAAAAAACTAATCAAATCGTAAAATAAAGGTTTTCTTAATTTAAAGAGGCTGTCACTTTTGTACAGCCTCTTTTGAATTACTTTTTATTTTTATCTTAGCTATATTTCATTCCTAAATTTTAAAGCATTACCTAAAGTAATACCGTCAGCGTATTCAATGTTAGCGCCCGTTGGTAAGCCCTTAGCTAAGCGAGTGATTTTAATGCCAGCTGGTTTTAGTAATTTAGCAATATATAAAGAGGTTGTTTCACCATCTAAGGTTGGGTTAAGACCCAAAATAACTTCTTTAGGTTTTAAAGCTTTAACGCGATCAACTAAACCTTTGATATTAATTTTTTCTGGACCAATATCATCTAAAGTATTAATTGTCCCGCCTAAAACAAAATAAAGTCCGTGATAAATATTAGTATCTTCTAAAACAAATAAATCTCGCTCATCAGCAATCACACACAGAGCGCTTTGATCTCTTTCTTTGTCTTTACAAATTGCACAAGGGTTGATTTCGGTTAAACCATTACATAAGTCGCAGGTTATGACTTTTTTAGGTAAATCATGTAAGGCTTCAGCCAGCTCTTCAATTAACTGTGGTTTTTGTTTTAATAAATAAAAAACATACCGTTCAGCAGTTTTTGGACCAACTGACGGTAAACGAGAAAATAAACTAACTAATCTTTCTAAAGGAGAGGGGAGACGCATGGTTATAATTTATTTAACGTTCATCTTCTTCATCTTCTCTTCTGCGAATTTCTTTATATTCTAGCTCCACTGCTTTTTCTATAATTATTTTTAAGTCTACGTCGGAAATTGGTTTTACATTCATTTTTTCTAAATATTCCTGGAAACTATCACCACGTTGTTTCCAATCATACCATTCTGGATCAGTCCCATCACGAAGATTTTCTTCTTTTACTGCATTTCTAGCTCTGGTAACTTCTTGCTGACAACAGCGAGCTTTTATAGCTAAGATTGTTTCGTGCGACAATATTTTATTATCTTCTACTTCTTTTTCTGTGTCTGGGTCTGGTAAACCCCATGGTTCTGTCATCAATCTAATAACTTTGTTTTTACTTAAATCAAGGATTAAATCTAGATCGGTTTGATAGGGGATCGTTTTAATAGCTGTAAAGTTTTTGGCTGGTGTTCCATCAGAAAACTTTACATTGTTATTAAGAGAAATCATTAAAAGAGGAAATTTTTCTTCTAAGACATTAAAAAACATCTCTTCCATGGAACCTTTTTCTACATTCGTATAAATATCTCTATTGTTATCAAGTAGATAGTCTCTTGTATTAAAATTGTGAGGCTCTAAATTTTTGATTTCTTGACCATAATCAAATCTGTTTTCTTTTTCTCTTCCTTTTTCTTTACGCAAAAACATAGCTTCTTCAACCGCTTCTTCGGCGGCCTTGGCAGCATGCTCTTCGGGGCTTTCTAAGTTTTCTTTCTTTACCGCCTTGTCCTTCTCATTTCGTTTTTCACTAGCACGTAATAAAATTTTATTAGCTTCATCAACTGGCTCTTCGGTATTACCTAAAAGCTGATCTGTTTCCTCAATGACGCCTTTTATTTTTTTGCCATCATCTGATCCAAGTTTAAGATCATTTAATTCTTCGTGTGAAAATTTAGAGAATAGACTCATATTTTTATAAACCAAAATTTTTAAAGCCGCCCATGTCTTGCATTTTTTGGGCAATTATTTTTTGAACTTTCTTAATTGCTTCATTCAAAGCATCTTTACCACCATTAGACATTTGCGCTGGCGTTACATCGTCAGCTACAGTCATAGAAGTAATTTCTAAATTACCATTAATAGTAATAGTTACACCGTTTTTTTCAACTGTAACTGATTCTCCCGACAAAGCATTTTGCATGGTTTTAGCTTGGCTACGAAGATCTTTAATTTGCTTTAATTTTTCAAACATATAAATAAATTTTATCCTTGAGTTCCCCGAGAAAGCGGGGATCTAAGTTGTTAATAATGAATAATATTTTTTATTCTTCTCCTTGATCTGGAGGAATATCATAATCAGTCTTAGCCATATTCTTAAAGCTAACTGTTTCTTGATCAAAATACAAATTAATTTTTCCGGTTGGTCCATTACGGTGCTTGGCTACATAAATTTGAGCAGTATGTTTTTCTGCTTCTGATAATTCTTCAACATTATAACCACGATCAGCGGCTTTACGGTAAATAAACATAACTACGTCAGCGTCTTGTTCAATTGAGCCCGATTCTCTTAAGTGAGATAGCTTTGGAATAGCTGGTGTGCTTTGCTCAACAGCACGAGCCAACTGTGATAGAGCTAGAACCGGAATATTTAATTCTCTGGCAATACCTTTAAGCGAACGAGTAATTTCTGCAACCTCGTTTACACGGTTATCGCCATAACGACCGCGACCTTCCATAAGCTGTAAGTAGTCAATAACTAAAAGTTCTAATTTATTTTCCATTTGAAGTCGGCGTGCTTTAGTTCTGATTTCCATAATGTTAGCGCTAGCTGAGTCATCAATAAAAATTGGAGTTTCAGATAAGACACCCATGGCTTGCCCAATACGAGAGAAGTCGTCTGATTCTTGTCGATCAGATAATTTACCAGTTCTCATTTTCCATAAACTAACACCAGCTTCAGCACATAACATACGGTCAACTAATTGTTCTTTACTCATTTCTAAAGAGAATACTCCGACCGCGGCTTTGTTGATGGTTGCTACTTGGCGAGCAATATCAAGCGCTAAAGAAGTTTTTCCAACGCTCGGTCTGGCGGCTAAAATTATTAAGTCTGATTTTTGTAAACCAGCTAACAGGTTATCAAGATCAGTAAAGCCAGTCGCTAAACCGCGCAACTTACCAGATTGTTTATGTAAATCATCAATACGGTCAAAGGCCTCGTTAAGTAAGGCGTCAATTGGTTGAAAAGCTTGCTTTAAGAATTTCTGTGAAACATTAAACAACTTTTTTTCAGATTCATCCAACAATTTATCAATTTCTTCATCTTCGTTGTAACCCATTTCACCAATGTCTGAAGCTGCCGCAATTAAACGACGCAAAGTAGCCTTACGTTGAACTAATTCAGCATAATAAGTAACGTTAGAGGTTGTCCCAACAGCATTGGCTAGACTAGCGATATAAGTTCTGCCTCCAATTTTATCTAAAATGTTTTTTTCTTCTAATTTTGAGGTCAAACTAAGAATATCAATTGGTTCTCGACGAGCATAAAGTTCGCACATGGAATTATAGATTTGGCCATGGCTATCTTTATAAAAATCTTCAGAATTTAAAATGTCCGCTACCTTAATAATAACGTTTGGATCAATCAAAAGAGAGCCGAGAATAAAAGTTTCGGCTTCAAGATTTTGTGGTGGTAATTTTTTTAACTCGTCTTTGGAGGGCATAGTATCTTTATAGTACAGGGCAAAACGACTTTAGGCAACCACTTGCTTTGTTGATTAGTTGTTGATTAGCTGTCTATAAGTTTATCTTTAAAAATAGCTAATATTAGGTAATATTTACTTAGTGCTTGAAAAAAAGTATTATCATAATTATTTATGAGCTATTTTTTAGCTTTAGCTATTTTTATTAGTCATAGTTTGCTATATTTATAAGTATAGTATGACTAAACTGCTTTTTATTTTTGCCCTTTTTTTGGCAATATTTTTTCCAATTCTTAGCCGAGCAGCTGAGCCTTTGTTAGATACTGATAAAGATGGCTTAGTTGACGCCCTAGAATTAAAATTTAAAACTGATATTAACAATCCCGACACTGACGGTGATGGTTTTGTTGACGGTCTAGAAATTGCTAAAGGCTTTGACCCATTATCTAAGGAACAAAAAAAATTAACTAAAAACATTTTAGTTAATTTAAAAAAACAAGAACTGTACCAACAACTTAATGGTATTACAATTAGAACTCATACTGTTTCAACCGGTAAAGCTTCTATGCCAACACCTAAGGGGACTTTCTCTGTAGCTAATAAGTCGGTGCGTGCTTGGTCAAAGACTTATGGCTTATGGATGCCTTATTGGATGGGAATTTCTGGAACGCGAGCTGGTATTCATGAATTGCCAGAATGGCCTAATGGTTATAAAGAAGGCGCTAATCATCTTGGTCGTCCAGTATCTCATGGTTGTATTAGACTTGATGTTAAAGCTGCAAAAATTGTTTATGATTGGGCTGATGTAGGAACGAAGATTGTTATTAACTAAAAAAGATAAAACATGCAAAAAATAATTTATAAAACAAATCAAAAATTCAAAAATTAAAACTGTTTTATATTTATGTTTTTAATTTTGTTTTATAATTTGTCTTTTAATTTTTAAATTTTATAGCAATGATTTATTTTGATTACAGTGCCACAACACCGCTAGAGAAAAAAGTTTTAGAGGCAATGTTGCCTTATTTTTATGACAAGTTTGCTAATCCAGCTTCAATTCATACACCTGGCCAAGTCGCACTTAAAGCCGTGGAAGATGCACGTTATAAAATTGCTGAATTGATTGGTTCTAAGGGTTCAGAAATTATTTTTACTTCTGGTGCGACCGAAGCTAATAATTTAGCTTTACGTGGAATTTTAGAAGCGCTAGTTTTAAAAAATGATAAACGTAAACATATTATTAGTACGGTTATTGAACATAGTTCGATTTTAGAGCCTTTAAATGATTTAAAAAAGCAGGGTTATAAAATTGAACTTTTGCCAGTTGATAAAAACGGTTTAGTTAGTGCAAGTGTTTTAACTAAAGCAATTACCGAAGATACGGTGTTGGTTTCTATTGGCTATGTTAATAGTGAAGTTGGTAGTATAGAACCAATTGATCGTTTAGGGCGTTTGATTAAAAAAATAAATGCCCATCGTTATAATGCTTGGCTTAAATTATCAACCCGCAAAAGAGGGGACAAGCCTCAGCCAATTTATTTTCATACTGATGCCACGCAAGCTTTTAATGTCACGACTTGTAATATAAATAAATTACACGTTGATTTAATGAGCTTGTCAGGTCATAAGGTTTATGGACCAAAGGGAATTGGTTTATTATTTGTTCGTCGTGGCACACCGCTTAAACCTCAATTGTTTGGCGGTCATCAAGAACGTAACTTAAGAAGCGGCACTCTAAATGTTCCGGGAATTATTGGTTTAGCTAAGGCCTTAGATATGGCGCAAAAGAATCGTTTGGCTTTTAATAATAAAGTTGGTAAATTACGTAATGATTTTATTAAAAAGTTATTAAAGTTAGTCCCTAGTTTAATTATTACAGTTGATCAAAGTTTGGTTTCAGCCATGCATGCTAATATTATTTTTCCTAAAGTTTCTGGTGATGCTTTATTATCAGCTTTAGACGAAAAAGGCATAGCGGTATCAACTGGCTCAGCTTGTGCCTCGGGTGATTTAGAAGCTTCTCATGTTTTAAAAGCTTTAGGTTACAAAGCTGATTTAGCTCAATCAGCTCTTCGTTTTACTTTTGGACGTTTAACCACTAACCAAGAAATTGACAAAGCTGTTAAGTTAATAGCTACAACTTATAAAACCTGTTTAAGCCGTGGTTGAGCCACTAGCACTTATTATGATAAAGTAAAGTTATATGAAGATATTTTTTTCTAAGACATTAAATTATATATATATTGGGACGGCCTGGATAAAGTCGGCTTTAAAAAAACTTTTGGCTGATAAATTATCAGCTGTCTTATTAGCTGTTGCTTTATTTTTTAATATTTTAGCTTGGGTTGGCTCTTATTTTTTAAATAACTTAATTGGACCTGATTTGGCTGTGCTACACTATAACGTAGTTTTTGGTATAGATTTAGTGGGTGATGCCGGTCAATTATACTTAACTCCTTTACTTGGTTTAGTTGTTTTAATTATTAATTTTTTATTAGGGGCTTTACTTAAAGATAACCGAGATCGCTTAATAGCTATGATGCTTTTATCAGTCGCTCTGTTGGTTAATATTTTTTGTTTAATAGCTCTTTATTTTTCTTATATTATAAACTTTAGCTAATATGGAATCAGAAATTATTGTTATTTTATTTTTATCTGGAGCAGCTTTTTTATTAGCTTTATTTTTGACACCTTTGTGGACAACAATATTGTATAAGTATAAGTTAGGTAAAACAATTCGTAATTCAGGCTCAACGCCTATTTTTTCTGCTCTTCACGCTGCTAAAAGCGGTACTCCAACTATGGGGGGCGTTTTAATTTGGTTGACTACTGTAGTTTTCGCTTTTGGGTTTTTTTACTTATCAAAAATTTTTTCTTGGTCAATTTTTGAACAACTTAATTTTTTAGTTCGTACAGAGACTTGGTTGCCGCTTGGTTGTTTAGTCGCTTCAGCTTTAGTCGGTTTGTTCGATGATTGGTTGGATGTTAAGGGCAGGGGAACAGCTGGCGGTGGTGGTCTAAGGATGACGCATCGTTTGTTAATTTATACGGCTATCGCTGCAATTGGTGCTTTGTGGTTTTATTTTAAATTAGAGCGTGATACTTTTAATATTCCATTTCTAGGCGATTTTCATTTGGGTTGGATGTATATAGTTGTTTTTATTTTTGTTATTGTGGGAACAGCTTTTTCTGTTAATCAAACCGACGGTTTAGATGGCTTAGCCGGCGGAGTACTTTTAACTAGCTTCACGGCTTATGCAGTTATTGCTTTTGTAAATGGTAAATTTAATTTAGCTGCTTTTTGTGGAGTTATCGTTGGTGCTTTATTAGCTTTTCTTTGGTTCAATATTACACCGGCTCGTTTTTATATGGGCGACACTGGTTCAATGAGTCTGGGGATTACTTTAGGTGTTATTGCGATGTTAACTGATAGTGCCTTAATTTTAGTAGTTATAGGTTCTATTTTTGTAATTGAAGCCTTTTCAACTATTCTTCAGATTGCTTCGAAAAGAATTCGTGGCAAGAAAATATTCTTATCAGCTCCGATTCATCATCATTTAGAAGCGATTGGTTGGTCTGAGGCCAAAATTGTTATGCGAGCTTGGATTATTGCTGGTGTTTCAGCCGCTAGTGGTCTAGTGATTTTTTTACTAAATAGACTGCATTAATTACCCCATGTTTGCTCGGCTTAAAACATTTTTTAATAAACATGTAGAATTTTCACCTGAAAGACTAGAGTCTGATCAGGTGTTTAGAATTGTTGTGGCTTTATTATTAATTTTTGGCTTGATTATGTTAGCCAGTGCTTCTTCGGTCATGGCTTATAATTCATATCATGATACCTATTACTTTTTTAAAAAGCAGTTTATAAGCGTTGTTATTGGTGTGGCGGCATTTTGGTTTTTTTCAAAAATTAATTATCGTAGACTACGATTATTTGCTTTGCCGTTTTTAATATTTTCAATTGTTCTTTTGTTGTTAGTTTTTATTCCTGGTTTGGGTAGAGTGGTCAATGGTTCAAAGAGTTGGTTAAATATTTTTGGTTTCTCAGTCCAACCAGCCGAATTAGTTAAATTTACTTTTATAATTTATTTAGCAGCGTTGTTTGAAAAAAGCGAGGAAACAGCTAAACGTTTTTGGTCTTTTCTGATTCTTTACGGTGCTTTAGCTATTTTAATGCTCTTACAGCCAGACATCGGTACTTTATCTATTTTAACCCTAACTTCTTTTGCTCTTTATTATGTTGGTGGTGGAAAAATGAAACACATTTTGATTTGTGCAGCAATTGGAGTTTTAGGTTTATTTATTTTGGTTCGTTTACCAAACCAAAGTTATCGACTAGATCGTTTTCGTTGTTTTGTTGATTCCAGCCGTGATACTGGTAGTGCTTGTTATCAAATCAATCAATCGCTCATTGCAGTTGGCTCTGGTGGTATATTTGGTAAGGGTTTGGGTGAAAGTCGTCAGAAATTTTTATATTTGCCAGAAGTGCAAAATGATTTTATTTTTTCTATTATTGCCGAAGAAACTGGTTTGGTTGGTTCAACTATAGTTATTATTTTATTTGTTTTAATATTCTATCGTGGTTGGGTTATTGCTCGTCGTTTATCAGATCCTTATGGCAGAAATATAGTAGTTGGTGTTATTGTTTGGGTAACTGGTCAAGCGGTTTTAAATATTGGTGGTGTAACCAACTTTTTACCAATGACTGGTGTACCATTACCTTTAATTAGCTATGGTGGAACAGCTATTATTGCTGCTTTGGCTGGCTTGGGTATTGTTTCTAGCGCTAGCCGTTATGTTAAATAGCCCTACGTTAAAACTTCGGACTATAAATAATATGAAATTAACAAACATAAAAAATTCAACTTATATAAGTTTATTATTAGTAGTAGTTGTTTTTTTGTCGGCCTGTACTTCACCGCAAGCTAATACTCAAGTTAAGCAAACAATTTCTGTGCCACCCGGTAAAATACTTTTCTTTTCTAAAACTTGCCAGCACTGTATTTTAGTAGAGCAATATATTACTGATAATAATATTCATCAGAAAATATATTTTGTTGAACGTGATATAACGGTTGATCAAGAGGCATATCAATTAATGCCAGTTATTGGGCAACGCTGTGGTTTTGTAGAAGCAAATTTAGGTGTGCCATTTTTTTGGGATGGCAATAAATGTTATGTCGGTGATGAGAGTATTATTAATTATTTTAAAACTTTGCCATGAAAACTATAACTAATAAAATTCGCTTGCGCTTAGCGCCGTCGCCAACTGGATTTTTGCATCTTGGTAATTTACGCACAGCTTTATTCGCTTATCTTTTAGCCAAACATTGGGGTGGCTCATTTATTTTACGTATTGAAGATACTGATGAAAAAAGATTTGTACCTGGTGCAGTAGAAAGTTTAGTTAAAATCTTTGAAGATTTGGGTATTTCTTTTGATGAAGGACCTGACCAGGGCGGCGCCTATGGGCCTTATATACAAAGCGAACGTTTAGCTATTTACCAAGCTAAAGCCCAAGAGTTGGTTGATAGAGGCGAAGCTTACTATTGTTTTGCTACGCCCGAAGAGTTGGAAACCATGAGGCAAGAACAAACCGCTCGTCATGAACCACCACGTTATGATCGTCGTTATCGAGATTTACCGCTTGAAGAAGCTAAACAAAGAGTCGCTCAAGGCGAGGCTTATGTTATTAGACATAAAATGCCATTAAGCGGAACTATCACGGTGCACGATGAATTACGTGGCGATATTTCTTTTGCGGCTGAACAATTAGAAGATTATGTTTTATTAAAATCTGACGCTTACCCAACATATCAACTAGCTTCAGTGGTTGATGATCACATGATGGAAATCAGCCATGTTACTAGAGGAGAGGAGTGGATTCCGTCTTTACCAAAGAATATTTTGTTATATAAATCGCTTGGTTGGGAGGCGCCGAAGTTTATTCATTTTCCGTTAATTCTAAATAAAGGTGGCGGCAAACTTAGTAAACGACAAGGTGATGTTTTTGTAGAAGATTACTTTAAGAAAGGTTATCTTAAAGAGGCGCTTATTAACTTTTGTGTTTTGTTGGGTTGGCATCCAAAAGATGAACAAGAAATATTTAGTTTGGCTGAATTAGAAAAAGTTTTTGATATTAATGGTGTTGGTATTAGTCCAGCGGTTTTTGATCAAGAAAAATTAGATTTTTTAAACGGTTATTATATTCGTAACTTAGCGCTTGATGAAATAGCTATTTTAGCTAAGCCTTTTTTAACTGAATTACTAACTTCAACTGATAAAAAGAAAACTGACCCAGAGTTTATTAAAGCAGTTATTGCTTTAGAAAGACCGCGTTTAAAAACCTTAGCTGAGTTAGGTGAATCAACGTCTTTTTTCTTTACTAAAAACTTAACTTATGAAAAACAGTTGTTGCTCTGGAAAAGCTTAACTGAAATTCAGGTTAAAAATAATCTTGATGAATTAGTAGAAAAATTATCTACCGTTGAAGATAAAGATTGGCAAACTAAAAGCTTAGAAGATTTGGTGGTCACTTGGCTGAAAGAGAAAGATAAAAAATTAGGTGATTATCTTTGGCCAATGCGCGTGGCTTTGAGCGGATTAAAAAACAGTCCCGGCCCGTTTGAGATTGCTAATGTTATTGGTAAGCAAGAAACTTTGGAAAAAATTAATTTTGCCTCTAGCTTTTTGTCTTAAAATGTGTTATACTATAGATAGCTATATAAAATATTAATCTTAACCATGCTTTTTAAGTTTAGTAAAAACAAATTTATACTTTTTTCAGCGGCTTTTATAGCCGTTGTTGGCGTTACTTGCTATTTAGTAGTTGGTGTTATTGCGGCCGTTGGATCGGTTAACCCTTCAGTTAATTCTAAAGAAATTAATGACCTTAATTCCTCGATTGAGCAAAAGAGAAAGCAGCTTAATGATATAAAAAGTAAACAAGATGAATATAACAGGGTTATTAAAGAAAAACAGACACAGCAAGCCAGCTTACAAAATCAATTAGCTATTGTTGATAATCGTTTAGCTGAATCTCAGTTAGGCCTTGATCAAGTAAAAATAGATATTGAAACCACAAACCTAGAAGTTAAAAAAACTGATTTAGAAATTTCTGATAATGATAAATCAATTGAATCTAATAAGGAGCATCTTAGTTCGGCTATTAAACTATTAAGCCAAGAAGGAGATCGCTCTCAACTAGAAGTTCTTTTGCTTAACAGTTATTTAACTGATTATATTAGTCAGTTAAAATATCTAGAAAATATAAATGGTAAAATAACCGAGGGTTTGTCTGATCTTAAAGTAGCTAAAGAAAGTTTGGCTGACAGTAAAACAAAACTTGAAGCTAGCAAAGAAAAACTACGTCAATTAAGACAGCAACTCGAAGAACAACAAGTTCAATTAGCTTCAGAAAAAGATTCTAAGGTTTATATTCTTGATGAGACAAGATCATCCGAAGCTGAATATCAGCGTTTATTAGCTCAAGCTAAAAGAGAGCAACAAGCAGCATCTTCTGACATCGTTAGTTTAGAGAGAACGATGCGTAATAAAATGAATCAGGCAGGAAGTGATAAAATTACTTTAAAATATAATGGTTTTATTTGGCCGGTTCCAAAAAATACTATTACCGCTACTTTTCATGATCCAGATTATCCTTTCCGTTATATTTTTGAACATCCGGCAATTGATATTAGGGCAAGCCAGGGGACTCCTTTACGTGCTGCCGCCTCGGGTTATGTTGGACGAGCTAAAGATGGTGGTATGGGCTATAGTTATATCATGTTAGTCCATGGAGACGGCTTAGCCACGGTTTATGGTCACGTCTCGCGTATTTATGTTAAAGAAGATGAATACGTTACTCAGGGGCAAATTATTGGCTTGTCTGGAGCTATGCCAGGTACACCAGGGGCAGGGCCTTTAACGACCGGTCCTCATCTTCACTTTGAAGTTCGTTTGAATGGAATCCCGGTTAATCCACTTGAGTATCTTTAATAGTTAATCAACAACAATTATAAAAATGGAATAACCTTTAAAAAGTTACTCCATTTTTTAGTAATTATTATTTTTTATGATATAATAATATGTATGGGAAATATATTATTTAACATAACTCCGGACTTCACTCTTTTTTTTGAATTGAGTATTGTCATTGCCATTGGCGTAATCATCGCTATCGTTATGCGATTACTACGTCAGCCATTAATCATTAGTTATATTGTGACTGGCCTTATCGTTGGACCATTTGTTTTTAATTTTATAAAATCTTTTGAAACTTTTAATCTTTTTAGCGAAATTGGTATTGCTATTTTGCTTTTTACAGTTGGGCTTAATTTGACACCGCATGTTATAAAACAATTTGGTAAAATTTCTGTTGTAACTGGGGTTGGTCAAGTGGTTTTTACTTTTAGCATGACCTTTTTGGCTTGTTGGCTTTTGTTTGGTTGGACGCCAATTGTTTCAGCCTATATCGCTATTGCGCTATCTTTCTCAAGCACAATTATTATTCTTAAAATAATCTCAGATAAAAAAGAACTCGAGTCATTATATGCCAAAATTTCTATTGGATTTTTACTTATCCAAGACATAATTGCTTTAGTGTTGCTTTTTTCTATTCCACTCTTATCTACGCCTGATCACTCTTGGTTGTCTATTTTAATTATGTTATTTAAGGGGGTTGCTTTGGCTTTTATTGTTTGGTTAATAGCTCATAAAGTCTTAAAACCACTTAATTCATTTTTATCAAGTTCACAGGAATTGCTGTTTATTTTTTCAGTTAGCTGGGGGTTTATAATTGCGGCTGTTTTTAAAGCAGCTGGCTTTTCTTTAGAAACTGGTGCCTTAGTAGCCGGTGTGGCTTTGGCGGTTATGCCTTCGCGTCATGAAATTAGTGCTCGACTTATTACCTTAAGAGATTTTTTCATTGTGGTTTTCTTTATCATGTTGGGCGCACAAATGGTCTTAACTGGTATTTCTGAAATCTTACCTTATGCTATTATTCTGTCTTTGTTTGTTATGATTGGTAACCCAATTATTCTTATGATTATTATGGGAATATTTGGCTACCGTAAAAGAACCTCATTAAAAACCGGTTTAACCGTTGCTCAAATCAGCGAATTTTCTCTTATTTTAGTCGCTTTGGGAGTTAGTTTGGGTCACCTTGATCAAAAGATTCTTTCTTTAGTAACTTTAGTTGCCTTGATAACCATCTTTTTCTCAACTTACATGATTCAGTATTCAGAGCAGCTATATAAATTTCTCGAGCCCTTACTATCAATCTTTGAAAGAAAAGTAAACCATGAGCAAAAATTAACGCATTATAACTATTCAGCCATTTTGTTTGGTTGTAATAGAATTGGTTATGATTTTATTGACGTTTTTGGTAAGCGAAAGCAGAAATTTTTAGTCATAGATTATGATCCTGAAACAGTACAAAATTTAAGTGCTGCTGGTATACAAGTAGAGTATGGTGATGCAACTGATATAAATTTTTTGGAATCGCTTAATTTAAAAGATATTGAAGTTGCTATTTCAACTATCCCAACGCTTGGGTCTAACTCTTTGGTTGTAGAAACAATTCGTCGCCATAATAAAAAAGCCACCGTTATGATGGTGGCACATAGTATTAAAGATGCTTTGAAACTTTATAAATTAGGGGCTGATTATGTTATTTTGCCCCACTTTTTGGGTGGTCGTTACGCCGCTGATATGTTAATACGCTTGGGTGGTCATTTTAATCGACGCAAATTTAGCACACTCAAGAATAAACATTTAGATTATCTTCAAAATAAGTTGGCTTTAGGTCAAGAGCATCCTACTCTTAACTAAATAATATGTATTATCTTATTTCTTTAGTTATAATGGTGGTTGTTCTTTTTGTTTGGCAAATACCAGCTGATAGACAGGAGAATATGAAATTAAATAAGGCTAACGACTCGACGTCGATTACTTTGGAAAAAAAAGAGACGAATAATCAAATCCCAGAAACAAAGCCCGCCAAACAAACGGAAGTAGCCCAAAAATTCGTTGATCAAGACGTTCCATTTACTTCTCAAGCGCCTTTTGGTGGTTGGAGCGACGAAAGACAGCAAGATGGTTGTGAAGAAGCCAGTGCTTTAATGGCTGTTTATTGGGCTAAAGACAAAGGCTTAAACAGTTTTACTGCTTGGGAAAAGATTACTGACATTTCTGATTTTGAACAAAGAAGTTATGGCGAGTATCGAGACATTACTTTAAGTGATATTGTCGATCATATTTTTATAGACTATTTTGCTTATAAAAAAATTTCCTTAAAAAATGATATTAGTATTGATGATATTATTTTAGAATTAAATAATGGTAACCTTGTTTTAGCACCAATGGATGGTCAGAAATTAGGCAATCCGTATTTTAAAGCCCCCGGTCCAGAAAGGCACATGTTAGTAATTAGAGGTTATGATCCAGGCACTAAAGAGTTTATTACTAATGACCCGGGCACTAAAAGAGGGGAGGCCTACCGTTATGATGAAAATGTTTTATTCGAAGCTATAAGGTCTTACCCAACTGGTTATCATGAACCAATTAAGATTATTCAGAAAAATATTATTATAGTTAGTAAATAAAAAAGGAATGTAGCAAATATACATTCCTTTCATTAATTAAACCTTAAAGTGACTAGATTTTTTCGAGTTCAGGAGAGTGAAATTTTATAAAAGTATCAACAACTATCTTGGCCTCCTTAAAACTAACAGGCGTTGTAAGAAAAAATACATTACTCTTAGAGTAGAAGTCTAAGAATTTTCTCTCGCCAATAGCTTCTCTCATGAATTGCGCTGAAGAAGCACTTATTAAGATGATCTTGTTGTTGTGATTTTCTGCTAACCGTTCAGCTACTTCAAAGTATTCATCACAATATACACCTGTATCAATAATTTTGATGTGTATATCACTAGGCACCGCTATGTCTGCCAAATACTTCTTAAAAATATTACGGTTTATTCCTACCCCTCCAAAAACCTCTTTGTTGTCTGAGACAACTTCTGATATTACGTTCGTACTAAGTTTATCCATTATATATTGTTTATTTTTGAAATTTGTTTATTCTATGTAAAAAGAGCCGCTTATTTTATATCACATTTATATATATTTGTCAAATATAAAACAGGGGTACATAATTATGTATCTCTGTTTTATAAAAGCCTGTTTTTATGTAGTTTTTGCTATTTTTTCTTTTTCATTTCCTTGACCGCCATAGTCCCTAAATCTGTTAACTCGTCTTTTAGTTCAATTAAAAGCGTCATAACGTTCATGAACTTCTTTTTTATCTTAGGATCAGCGGTTTTAAGTAGGGGAGCCAGTTTAGACACGGCCGCTCCAACAATAGTTAATAAGCCGATTACTTCCACAGCTTTAATAAATTTTTTTGCCATATATTTTAAAATTATTAGATTATATAGTAACTATACTCTAGTTTTACCAAAAGGTTAAATCAGGTAAATAATTTTGTGTTTGTAAAATAGTTTGCTATAATTAAAACAATATTTAATAAATTAAAAAACTATGGTAAAAACAAAAACTCGTTCTAGAGTTAAAACAAAATCGATGTCCGAAGCAGTAGCTAAAACATCGGCCAAAACAAACAACCAAGCCTGTAACCCATCTTGTTATATTTGTTCGTTGTTTAAATTAATGGTTGGCTTGTTTATTCTAATGATACTTTTTTGGTTTTGGTTGGTTTACTGTTTGGGTGATTTAAACACACAAATGAATTCGAGTTCAAGACTACGTGCTATGTCAGTAAGTAGAGCTGATTATGTTAATAATATTAAATTAGGTAATAAATTTTGTACTGATACTCCAATCGATCAACTATCCTCTAAGATAAATTCAGTTTTAACCAACAAAGAGGGGAATGAGTTTGATAAAGAGTTTCTTCTTGAGATGACAATTAGCCATCAAGCCAATCTAGAAATGGCTAAACTAGCCTTAACTAAATCAAGCCGAGCTGATATTAAAAAATTATCTCAAGATATTATTGATGCACAGACTAAAGAGCTTGAACAAATGAAGGTTTGGCAAACTGAATGGTTTAGTGCCAAGTAAAGCCCATAAATTAAAATAGCCTAAAAGTCCTGCGGAATGTTCTCCGGAGGGCTTTTTTATAAGATAAAAGTTACTATTGACAAAATATATCTATTATTGTATAATCTGGTTATTATAAAATAAAGATTAAATTTTAAAATAAACTCATAGAAAACAGAAAGGGGAATAATGAACCTCAAAAATACTGTTCCTTACATAAAACTAATAGGCAGCGCAACACTTATTGCTGCGGCCGTGGCAGCTATCTGGTACTTTTTTTGTTGGCACTACTTTCAACAACACGCTGAAGATACACAGACGACCGGCGCCGCAGTTGCTGGATTCCTTGTTTTTTCCGCTATTATACCGGCTATAATTTTGGCAAAAGTATCTTATGACGCGGGTGATGTTAAAAACGCCATAGAGACTTTTGAAGATTTAAAAAAAGCCAATGGTACAATATCAGCCGAGAAAAAGAAGGAAGCACTAGACAAAGCATTCAGGGCTTTTGAAAAGGCCTGTAATAATAAAGTGCACCCACTGATACACATAACGATAATAATGGTTTCGTTATGCGCGATTATTTCAGTGTGCATGATCCCGTTTCAAAGTTTTGAACATGGTTTTTTCTTTGTCTTTGCTCTAGCTATGATTCATTCATTTTTATACATAGCGGTAATAGAGATAGATAATCCATTAAATGGATTTCTAGTCTCTGAAAATATTCCGTCAGAATGGATAAAACGTATGAAAGAAAATAAAGCTGCTGTAGAAAATTAGTTTAAGACGTTTTAAAACCCTTTCCTTGTATTATAGGAAGGGGTTTTGTCTATATAAAAGGGGATAGCTAATATAGGATTGATTATAAGTCGTCTTGTGAGTCTCTTTAAGAAGGTTTTAAAATCTTAGCTAGCCAGTTTTTGAAACAGTAATAAATTTTATTATAAAAATATTATGTGATAGCTATTCTTAAGACGGGTGAGTGTGCTGTGGGCTTGTTTCTTAAATTGATACTATGTCGCACAATATAACTTATACGACGTATGGTCTTAGAATTTAGGGCTTCCACGTGGTTTATATCACATGAAAGCCCCTAATCTTTAACTATGTTTACTCACGGTCTGTTTATTGTTAACCGCAATCTTTATAGCTTTGTTGCTAGCTCTTTTAGCAGCTGACTTTAATTCCTGATAATTAATCAGATGAATGGCCCCATATTGCCCTTCGCGTTTAAAGAAACGCATACGGTGCTTATAGGTGCCAAGATATTTACTGCGACCTTGATAAAGTAAATTAAAAAAGCCTTCTTGTACTCTATACACCGGAAATGTCTTTTTTCTATAGACCAAAGACATCTCTTCGATGTCTGCGTTTAAAGCTGGCTGCTCAGAACCTGTTTGAGCTATATGCTGAGCTAAGTCAGGACAAACCGGGTCTATAAAGTATTGCCAGTCTTTTGTTTTTTCTGTTATTTTCATCTTTCACCTCAAAGAACAATTTTTAAATTAATTTTCTAAAGTATAGCACTATTCAAGTTAATGTCCATTAAAAAAGACTAAAATTTTTTAGTTTAAAGGTATCAACATACCACTAAACCTCTTAAATTTTAGTCCAATTTTAACCTCTTAAAATTAGGGGACCTACTCTCCCCTATTTTCTGTCATTAAAGAAAGCGGAAACTTTTTTAAGACGATCTTTTATAACTTGCGGGATTGATGGTTGCTGTAAAAGCATTTCTGATTGTTGAATTATAGCTGAAGCAAATTTAGTAAAAAGGCTACGTTCAAAATCAGACATATTTTCAAGATCCTTACAATTTACTTTTTCCAAGGCTTCGTTTAACTCATCTATATCAAGCGCTACGTAAAAATTAGGTACATTAGAAAATTTAGCTCGCTCTACCTTACCATTAACAATTTTTGGTACATAGTCTGCTGAAGTTCCGCCTTTTTGTGCTTGCTTAATAATTTTTTGATTCTTTTCTATTAATCTGTTGCCTGTTTTACGATCATGGACCTCATCAAAAGCACAAATTATTTCATTAGTTTCTGTGTTAAGAATAATCATGTCAATTCCATTGCTATAATCATCAATTTCTGAGGAGCGCATTACTAAGTATTTATCACCCAAAGCTTTATAGAATACAACTGTTACTAACATTTCTAGCATTGCACTTTTGCCATTTTCTTTCTCTTTTAACCAATGCTCAGTCATGGCAGCGGTTAATTCTTCTGCAGAGGCAGATTGTAGGTTGTGAAATTTAGCAAAAGTTTCTCTAGCGTCAGGATCTTCTACTTTTGACCAATATTTTACTCGATTATCTATAAAATTTATCTCTTTTTCATTTAAACCTCCGAGCGCATCTGGATTAACAGCTCCCCTACTATCAAGTAAATCCAAACCAAATCTTTTATTAGTTTTATCAGCTATTTCTCCCATACTAAAATTAAGATCTTTAGTGTGCTCTTGGTTATTTTTAGGTTTTTTAAAATTTATTGATTCATTCATATAATTAATTGTATATATATATATAGTAGTACCTTTAATGCTATCAAGCAATGGCCCAAGGGCTTGACGCTTCACTGGGTACATAGTATTATGTCGTTAAGGCTTTATAGCCTGCTGTTTTATTAAAGCAGCCTATAAATAAGTATATACCTATGAGTGACGAACTCAACGTCAATCCAGTTTCCATGGAAGATGGAGACGAAGTAAAAGACGACAACTTCGAAGAAGATGAAGAAGAAAATAATGACGCTGATCTTGCGACCGATGATGACGAAGCTGATGAAGCTGACGACGCCGGCGCAGACAATGATGAAGACGGTCTATAATTTAACTTTTAGAAAAATAATAGCGATCTCCTTATGGGGGTCGTTATTATTTTGAGGTTTTCTGCTATAATTACACTTATGTTTGACCTTATATCTTTTATTAAAGCTGCTGGCTATCTTGGCATAACTTCTATTGTCTTTGCTGAATCAGGCCTCTTAATAGGCTTTTTTTTACCTGGTGATAGTCTTTTATTCACAGCCGGGTTTTTAGCATCTCAGGGCTTCCTTGATATTTATATTCTCTGTCCCCTGCTTTTCATCGCGGCCGTAGTTGGCGATAGCGTGGGTTATACTTTTGGTTATCGTCTTGGACCAAAAATTTTTAAAAAAGAAGATTCTATTTTTTTTGATAAAGAAAATATTACTCGTGCCCAAGTTTTTTTTGAAAAATACGGTGGCAAAACTATTATTTTAGCACGCTTTATTCCTGTGGTTCGTACTTTCGCACCAATTTTAGCTGGTGTTGGTAAAATGCGTTATTCAACGTTTATTGTTTATAATCTTATTGGTGGTTTACTATGGGCAGTTGGTTTATTAGGTCTCGGTTACTTTTTAGGTAATGTTATTCCTAATGTTGATAGATATCTTTTACCAATTATTCTAATTATTATTTTTATATCCATTTTGCCTAATATTATCCACTTAATAAAAAATAAAGCCATGCGTGAAGCATTGCTTAAAAAGATTTTTAGACGCTATTAATTTATTTACTCGTGGAAGTTTTTTGCAGACAGTCGTTATAGGCTTGAGCTTGAGAATTATATTCTCCAACTTTTAATTTTGTTTCACCAACTAAAGCATTGTAACGTTCAACTAAACTATTATATTCAGTCGTTAAAGCAGCGTATTCAGAGCTATTTTTATTAGGAAAGGCGTCTAAGGCTGCCTTTTTTTCATTTATAACTAATTCTTCTTTGGTTAATTCCAGTTTATTGTTATCAAGTAATTGAGCAAGCATAGCATCTGGTTTAGGACAGCTTGATGATGGTGTGCCAAATTCTTGTACTGCCAACCAGGTCATTTGACCTTCAAACATGCCTTGTTTAACAGCTACGCCGATTTCTTCATAACCATTTCTTAAAATATTTTCTCTATGGCCCGGACTAGCCATCCAAGCATCAACCAACTCCTTGTCATCTTTAAAATTTCCTAAAGCTAAATTTTCTCCAATAATAACAAAATCGTAATTAGCTTGTTTAGCTAAATCAGACGGGCCCTGGCCAGTTGGAGATAAGTGTTCAAAATATTGTTTTTTAAACATATCATCAACCTTAAGCGCAGCGGATTTATTTAAAGCACTTGATTCTTTTAAAGAGTTTAAATTAATTAATTCACGTTGAGCATTGGTTTCTCTAATAACTCCTTTGATGGATAGTTTCCCTGGTTGGTTTTCAACTTCACCTGTTACACGCAATGGATCATTAGTAGTAAAGATACGATCTTTCGCCACTTCAACATCTCTTTTTATTGAGCCGACCCCAGGGTCGTTAGCAATAAAATCATTGCTAGTTTTAAATAAAGAAACTAGGTCTTTTTTAAAAACAAAAGACATGATGGCTAAACCAACTACTAGTATTAAAACTAAAAATAAAACTACCTTTTTAAACATATATTATAGTTTTATTCTAACATTTTTATGCTATACTGACCATGTATGAAAAATAAGCGCTTTATTTACGGTTATACTATTATTTTGCTGTTAGTTTTAACAGTGATATTGTATCGTGATCGCTTAGTTATTTTTAATAAGCAAGCAATTTTTAAACCAAATACAGTTGAAAAAATGCCTACCAACTTTAATGAATGCTTAGCCAGCGGTTTTCCGATTCAAGAAAGTTATCCACGACGCTGTGTTCTTAATAATGGGCAAACTTTTAGTGAAGACATTGGTAATGAGTTAGAAAAAACTAATTTAATTATAGTTGATAGTCCGCGGCCAAACAGTAATGTAAATAATATAATAACTATTTCTGGTAGAGCTCGTGGAACTTGGTTTTTTGAAGCCTCTTTCCCGATTAATTTAGTTGATAGTAATAATCAGATAGTTGCTTCTACTATTGCACAAGCTAAAAGCAATTGGATGACTGAGGAATTTGTTCCATTTGAAGCTAAGTTGACTATACCAGCAACTTCAATTGGGCAAGCCAAGCTAATTCTTAAAAAAGATAATCCGTCCGGCAATAGCGCTTTAGATGATCAATTAATGATCCCCGTTAACATTTTAAATTAAAAGCAATACAAAAGCCGGCCCTACTAAAAGCGCCGACTTTTTTGTTTACTTTTTATTAAGCCTAGGAAATGATAAAGCCCATGAAATTAACCTGAGGCTGAAACATTAGGACTATCTTAACAATCAATAGAAAAACGCCAATTGATAGCATGCCAAAAAGGAAGACTCCAAAGGCAAATAAAAATTTAAAAGCTGTTTCCATATGGTTTTATTTTCTATTGATAGTATACCTTATCTCCGAAGCGTAAATCAATATAGTGCATTTTTTCAAAACGCCCCTTAAGTTCAGAACGCAAAAGAACATCAAAGCGATCTAGCTGAGTTGATAAGGCATCTAAAGTAGAAAAGTAAATCATCGCCCCCCTTTCAGGAACTAATTTGATAGTGTCTTGCTCATTATCAACAGTTAATTGTTTTATTTTAATAGTTGAGAAACGACTAGAAAATTCAGGCGCTAACGATTTAGTAAAAGAAATTATTTTATCAGCGTTATCTATTTTTTTATTGCTTATCTTAGGAAAGCCATTGTTATAAATAGTTGGTAAACCATCAATGCTACCGCCTACTAAAGCTAAAATCCAACCCGAAGCGTCAATCTCTTGATAAGTATCAGCCTCAAACCAAACCGCAGCTGGTGTTTTTTCAAAAACAGTAACAACCAAAGTCGAAGGAATTTTTTTAACTACTTGTATTTTATCCAAAGGATAATGATCAGAAATTTCTTGTTTTAAAGCATTAGAATTAAAAACCACTAAACGAGATTCGGGCAATATTAAAAGTCTGTTTTTAGTTAAACGTTCTTGCGCTAGGGTTTCTATGTCTGAGCTAGATATTAAACTTGTGCCTCTAACTTCAATATTTTTAACAACTAAAACATTAGAAAATAATAATAGCCAAGCCAAAAAAAGAGCTACTATTATAAAAATGAAAAACCATAGCCAAACACGTGGTGAAATGTGAGCCAAAGTATTTTTTACAGCTGAGGCTCCAAAACTATCAGTTCTTTTATTAGAAAAATAAGGATTGCCGCGGCGACGATTACTGGCCGGCGAATTATAAATGCGGTGACGAGGGGTTGGTGAAATCATAAAACTTTATCTTTTAAGAGATTATCAACTACTGCATTGGCTGCTGCATAAGCTTGAGCGTGATGTCGGCCAAAACGATTAAAAGAAAATTCTTTTTTAGAACTATCATTAACTAGATACCCGCTTATCCCCTGCTCGGTTGTTTTAAAACCAGAAACTAACCAAGTATTTTCCAAGGCTGAAATATCTTTTTCATCAACTCCAAAAAAAACTGTTTTAGCTCGACTAACAACTTGTAAATGCTTAACTTCTGGTATGTCATAATTTAAAGCCACCAAACCATTTTTAGGCACGCTCTTAACTAAAATTTCATATTCATGAGCGGCTTTATCAATGCCACCAAATTGCTCTAAATAGCGCTGAGTTATAGAAGTTATAACTACGACTTTTGGCGGTGCTAAACTAATAAGATAAGCTAAGTCACCAGGACGATCAGAACCAAACTCAAAAACTGCGATTTTAGGTAATTTTACATAAAAAGCTTTAAATGGGGCTAAAAACATAATAGCCAACCAACGTTGATATGAATTATAACCACTAGGAAGCCCTAAAATGGCCAAAGGAAGGCCTATTTCAGTATTAAAGCTTGGTACAGCTAAAGTCTCTCCTTTGGTTCTTAAAAACGATTCTATAGCTTGCTTAGTAAAAGTTTTGTTAGTTGTTCCGGCCACAGCAATAATAAAAGGTTGCCTTAGTAGTAAAACCAGCTTGGCAAAAATGTAAAGATAATATTGAAGAATTATTTTAGCAAATCGTTTCATGATTTTATTTAAAATATTTTTCTAAACGTTTCATGCCCTCGATGATATCTTCTTCTTTACGACCAAAACTTAAACGTAAATGATTTTCGCCTGATGGACCAAAAGCTGAGCCTGGGACAGTAGCTAGTTTAACTTTATCTAAAATATCAACTGCCATTTCAAAGCTTGGTTTATTACCAAAATATCTTGGCATGACGAAATAAGCACTATTAGGTCGAGCGTAAGTTAATTTATCACTGCCAATTCTGTCCAAAGCTTCACACATTAAGTCACGGCGTTTTTCATATTCTTTTTTAAAGAAATCAATCCATTCTTGGCCCATTTCCAAAGCACCCATAGCTGCATATTGCGAAACAACCGGTGCACAAGTGACTAAGCAATCATGCACTTTCATTATCTCGCGAATAATTGAAGCATCAGAATGTACATAACCCACGCGCCAACCTGTCATGGCGTAAGCTTTAGAAAAACTAAAAACGCGAATAAATCTTTTTCTAAAACGTGGCTCTTGACCTAAAGTAAAATACTCTCCGCCATCATAAATAAAATCTTTATACGCTTCATCAGAAATAATAAATAAATTATGAAGTTCTGCTAATTCAGCCAAAGCTAATAGTTGCTCTTTGGTATAAACTGTTCCAGTTGGATTATTAGGGTTACAGAAAAAAATTGCTTTTGTTTTAGGCGTAATAGTTTTTTCAACCATCTTAATATCAAAAGCCCAACCATTGGCTTCATCCAAGGGCGCGTAAACTGGTTCGCAGCCAGCCAGTCGAATTGCTTCTCTATAACTGGTGTATGTTGGATCAGGAATAATAATTTCATCACCTGGTAAAGTTATAGTTAAAAGTGTGGCAGTTAAAGCTTCGATTGAACCAGCTGTAACAATGATTTCACTTTGCCAATCATAAAACATATTTTCACTAGCTAACGACAATTCAATTAATTCTCTTAATTCGGGTAAACCTGGAGATAGCGAATATTTAGCCACGACACCATCGTCTAAAGCACGACTGGCTCGTCTTTTAATTGCTGATGGCGTATCAAAACTAGGTATCCCTTGAGCTAGAGATACCACGTTAGCGTAACGAGAAGCTAACAGCTCCATTTGCTTTATTACGCTTAATTGAATTGATTTTGTTCGTTCAAACATAATTAATGCCAATCCTTTTTACGAATTGGCAAAATTATAATAATTAACGGCTGATCTTTTTGAATGGCAAATAAGGTCGTAAAACTTTTGGAATTTCAATCGAGCCATCTTTGGTTTGATAGTTTTCCATGATAGCGATTAATGGTCGAGGTGATGGCAGGGCTGTATTATTTAACAAATAAGCAAATTGTTTATTACCTTCTTTATCAGTATATTTAATATTTAAACGTCTTGATTGCCAATCCAAAAAACTACTAGCTGAACCAGTTTCAGCCCATTTTTCAGATCCAGGTAGCCAGGTTTCTATATCAAGCGCACGATATTTACCAGCCGACATGTCGCCAGTACAAATTTGTAAAATTCTATAAACTAAGCCTAGCTCTTCATGTATCTCTTTAGAAATTTCAAGCATTTCATCTTGTAGCTTAGTGGCTAATTTAGCATCAGCTGGGGCAATTACGATTTGCTCAACTTTAAAAAATTCATGAACACGATAAAGCCCTTTAGTGTCTTTACCGTAACCGCCAATTTCACTTCTGTAACACTGACTAAAACCACAAAGTTTAATTGGTAGGTCTTCTCCTTTTAAAACTTCATCAGCATAGTAAGCTAGTAAAGATGGTTCTGATGTACCGACTAAAAATTTATTTTCTTTAGAAACCGTTCCGTCAGATTCTTTGTCAGAATTAGCAATTTGATATATTTCATCAATTTCTGGATTATATTCTTTACCTTTAAAATAACCCGTACCAAACAAAGAAAAACCTTTAACTAAAGTTGGAGGAATCATTGGCGTATAACCTTTGCTAACCATTTTATTCATAGCATAAAGCATCATGGCCAAAACTATTTGTGAGGCTTCGTTTTTCAAATAGTAACCACGATAGCCAGAAGTTTTAACACCTCTTTCAAAATCAATTAAATCTAAATCTTTAGCTAATTCAATATGATTTTTTGGTTTAAAAGAAAACTTAGGAATTTTGCCTGAAACATAGATTTCTTTATTACCGATTTCGTTAGGAGCAATTGGCGTATCAGCCGAAGGTATAGTTGGCACTTGAACCATTAATTGAAAATATTTTTCTTCAACTAAGTCTAACTCTTTTTCTTGTTCTGTTATCTTAGTTTTTAACATTTTACCTTGTTCAATAGTCTCTGGGCTTGGCTTACTGTTTTGCACAGCGCCAGCTAGTGAATTTTTGTTAGCACGTAAATCACCTAAAGAACCGACCAAAAGCCTTCGCTTTTCATCTAGCTTTAATAATTCTTCTATATCAAGAGAAATGTTTTTATCCTTAGCTGCTTTAGCTACAGCCTCTTTATTCTCTCTGATAAATTTAATATCTAACATAATATTTATTTAGTTTTTTCATCATCCTTTGGTCTTAGCAAAGGGAAAATCTGACATTCTCTAATTGGTTTATCACACAGGAATGAGAATAAACGTTCAGAAATACCAAAACCGCAAGTTGGTGGCATACCATATTCAAGCGCTTCAACAAAATCTTTATCAAACATTTGCGCTTCATCATCCCCTGCTTCGCGTAATTCTTGTTGATCGGCAAAGCGACCGGCTTGATCAATAGGATCGTTAAGTTCACTATAACCTTTACCCAATTCTGAACCAGCAATAATAACCTGAAAACGTTGAACAAAGTTTGGATTCTCAACTTGTCGCTTAGCTAAAGGTTCCATTACAACCGGAACATTGACCAAGAAACCTGGCCCATCTAAAGATTTGCGGCAATATTTCCAAAGATTATCAATGCCTCTGGTAATATTAAAACCTTTTTTATCGTAATCAATTTTTAATTTTTTCAAAGTTTCTTCAATTTCTTTCAAATCAGTTTTGGTAATATCAACTTTAGTTTTTTCTTTAATGATTGAAGTGAAATCATAAATTTCCCATTCTTTAGCTAAATCAACTTCAAAACCATTAATATCAAATTTTAATTTATCAAAAGTTTCCTTAGCTACATGACGATATAATTCTGTAACCAGTTCCATGCCTTTCATATAATCAGCGTAGCCCCAATAAAATTCCATTTGCGTATAGTCTTGCAAATGTTCAGCGCTCATACCTTCGTTTCTAAACTGTCGTCCAATTTCAAAAGTTTTATCAAAGCCAGCTACCATTAAACGCTTCTGCCATAACTCACCTGCCGAAATACGAAGATAAACATCAATATCAAGTGCATTGTGATGAGTAACAAAAGGACGAGCATCAGCTCCGCCAGTGGTGGTTTCTAGAATTGGAGTTTCAACTTCTAAGAAATCGCGCGCCATTAAAAATTCGCGCATTGATGACCAAAAACGAGAACGCTTTCTAATAGTGTCTTTAAGTTCATCGTTAGTTAAAATATCTAAATAACGTTTGCGTAATTTTTCTTCTTTATCTTCTAAACCATGCCACTTATCTGGCAAAGGTCTTAAAGCTTTAGTTAAAATTTTCCATTCAGCCACAGCCAAACTCTGTTGACCAGCCTTAGTTGTGAAAGCTGTACCTTGAACTTCAATAAAATCACCGACGTCAATGTACTTTTCAAAAAGTTTGTATTGTTCAGCTCCAACTTCTTGTTTAGAAAAAACAAGTTGCAAACGTCCGCTATCATCTTCTAAGTCAGCAAAACATAAATTGCCATGACCTCTTGAACTACGAAGACGGCCAGCTAAAGTAACAACTTTTTTTGAAGCTTCAAAATCATTAAAATCTGCTAAAATAGCGCCGATCATATGATCGCGGTTAGTTTTAGCTGGATATGGATCAAGGCCTAGCTTACGTAAAGCCTCTAACTTAGCTAGTCTATCTGATCTTTCACTAACTTTAATTTCACTCATAGTATTTGAATATATACTAAATTTTATATTAAAAACGCCCTTAAGTCAAAGTTTTTATAATATTAAGTGCTTTTTATTTGAAAACAAAAACTCCTATTTTGCAAGTTACAAAACAGGAGTTTTAAGTCAAAGGATGGGTCTTAGCTAATCTTTATTATTTTATATTTAATATCACCTTTAGGAGTATGGACGGTTACTACATCGCCAATTTTTTTGCCTAAGAAAGAAAAGCCCATAGGAGATTCATTAGAAACCTTGCCAGACAATGGGTCAGCCTCGTTAAAGCTAACAATTATAAACTCTTTTTGCTGGCCATTAGTTTCAACTGTTATTTTTGAGCCCATGCCAATTTCATTTTTAGCATGCGCCTTAACTACGGTTAAGTTCTTGGTTAAACCGGTTATCTCGGAAATGCGCCCTTCATTAAATGCTTGAGCTTCTTTAGCGTCAGAATATTCAGCGTTCTCACTTAAGTCGCCAAGCTCTTTAGCTTTTTCAATTCTATCAGCAATCTCCCGGCGTTTAGCCGTACATAATTGATGGAGTTCTTCTTGAAGCTTTTGATAACCCTCCTCAGAAATTATTTGTTGGTCTACCATAAAACGTATGTTTATAATCCCCTTATATATGGGGCAAGTATAAAAACAAATATACAGTAAAATTGAAATCTAGGCAAGCCCTTAGTCCTTGTAAGCCAAGACAATCATAATAATAGCTAAATAAGCAAAACCTAAGGGATGATTAAGGTAAGGTGTAAAAACATTAAGAGCAACTAAGGCTAAAATAGCTCCGATACAGGCCAGTGATTGGCCAGGATTAGTTTTAATTTTCAAGATTGCCTGTTTCGCAATAGCTAATAGTAGCCAAAGATAAGCAATTATGCCGAAGATACCGAGCTTAAGCCAAAGATCTAGCCAGCCCCACTCAAAAGCATTGGTCGTGTATTTACCATTAGTTGAAGATTTGACAACGCGTGGATCACTGGTTTTATAGGTTAAGGTTTTACCTAAACCAAAGCCAAAAACCGGTTGCTCAAAAATAGCTTGGTTCATAATTGGTAAAAGCGCCCAGCGTGAGTCTGCCGCGGCGTCGTTCGTGCTAGCTCTATCTGACAACAAAGAAGCGTTAAAACTAAATAATGGTTTAGGGAACGGAAATTCTAAAGTAACAAATAAAATAATTATGGTTGTTAAACCAATGGCGATTAAATAAAGTGCTCCTTTAAAAACTTGGTTAATACTCGGTCTTAGCCAACGAAGTAAAATAAGCAAAATAATAAACAAACCAATACCTAAACCAAACCAAAAGCTACGTGACAAACTAATAATAATAACTGCTAAAAATAAAGCTGATGCCAAACCATAAACAACAACCGATTTAGAAATTTGCCATTTTCTAGTTACTAGTGTTTTAAATAAAATAGCTAAAGAAAAAATAAAGGCTGGAATAGCAAATACTTGTGATTGTAAGAAGACGCGCGAAAATCCATTAGATAATGTAGTAATTTCTCCTAACAAGTCAGCTCTTGTCCAAGCATAAATTACTTCTGTCAAAGCTAAACCATGAGAAAAAATATAAAGTAAAATTAAAGTTTTTAAAGCCACCCAAACAACTGCGGCGCTTACCACCATAGAAAAATCTTGTCGTAAATCCTCTTCTTTTAATATTATAACCAAAGGAATTAAAGTAATAATATAAAGCCAGCGCTTAGCCTCAATAAAAATAAAATTACTATCATTATGTGCTATAAAGCCATTAACACCAGCGGCAACTAAGGCCACTAATAACAGTAAAAACGGGAAATAAAAAGAAAAACTAGAAAAATGTACGGCTAATTTTTTAGTTTTTATAACAGCAGTTACTTCTTTAACTAACCAAATAACCATAACCACAATCCACAGAGCAATGCGCAAAGAAATATGATTACCAGTGTGTCCAATCCATAATAAGTAGCCCTGTGAACCAATTATTAATTCAGCTAATAAAATCAAAAAACCATAAGCTGGTTTTCTTAAAGCAACAAATAGAGTAACGACGATAACTAAAGCAGTAAAAATATTAACAACTACTGGTATAAAAAATCCAGTAAAAGAAATTATTTCACATAAAATAATTAAACCTAAAACTAAAAAAAATAAATTTTTGTTGCTAATTTTTCTCATACAATAAATTATCTTTTATTTTAATACTGTAATTTTTAACAAAACCAGTTGGCACCTCTAAAACAGCATCAACCAAACCTGGGGATTCATGTGGTGTGTAAGGTTCAAATTCTGGCTGTAAATTTTCATCATAACCAATCACGCTACCGTTATTTAACCAAATAATATCTAGAGGAAAATTCATCTGCCTCATAACAAAGTCTTTTATAGCTGGCTTTGGAAAAATAAATAGCATACCACAATTATCACATAATTTAGGTCTGTTACTTAAACCAGCGAACCACTGCTCTCTATTAAGAGCCAATTCAAGTTTTAAAGGTGTTTTATTTAATGTTGCGGTAATAAATTTTCTGTCGGCTGGTGAATGGTTTGTACTAATAAAAAACAAACTTAAACTTGAAAATATTATAACAATAATGAGAAAAATTTTTCTAAACATTTTAAAATAAATTATGTTTTTCTTTAATTTTTTGTACGGCTAGTTTATACTTTTTAACTGAACTTAGAAAAGGTAACATTTTATAAGCCACACTCGGTAGCCACTGACTAAAATGACCGTTGCCAAGCTGAGCTGTAAATAAAACTTCATTAATGAACACACCTCTTTTACCTTGCTCTAACATAGTCAACCATAAATCCCAGTCTTGTAGTCGCTTAGTTTCATTATCAAAGCCAGGAAAATCCTCTCGTCTAATCAACGAGCTGGTATGAATAAACGGCATGCTTCTTAAACGAGTTTCGTTATAAGGGAACAAACGAAATAATTTTTTGCCATAATAGAATGAGCTATAAACAAAACCAGCTTCTGGGTTAGCTTTTAGGACATAAAACATTCTCTCTAGCATATTTGGCTCCATAATAATATCAGCATCACAAAAAATAACGTAATCACCGCTTGATTTATTAAAACCAAAGTTACGCGTTGGGTTAGAGCCCTCATTAGCTTTAGAAAAGACTTCTAAGCGTTTACCAAAAAAGTTATTGGACCATTTATCAATTGCTTGATCAAGGTTATCAGTTGAACCATCATCAACAATAATTAATTCCCACTCTTTATAAGTTTGCTTAAGAATACTTTCTAAACAGGCGCCAATTTTATCAGCTTGGTTATGAACCGGAATGATAATAGAAATCATATTAATTATTGTTTTTTAAAAATTCATAAATTTTATTAACTTTATTGGGCCAAGAAAAATCAGTCAGCGCTCTAGCCTTGCCCTGCTGACCCAGCTTAGAACTTAACTCTTGATTATTAGTTAACTCTATAATGGCTTGTTTAAGGCCACTGGCGTCACCTGGCTCTAACAAACGACCATTAAGTCCATCAACTACTGCATCACTAACTCCCCCGCTTCTTACGGCAATTACTGGCTTACCAAATAAATTAGCTTCTAAATAAACAATACCAAAACCTTCATAATCTCCGTTAATTTCATAGGCCGGCATAATGAAAACATCACTTAATTCTAGCCAAGCCCATTTTTCTTCTTCAGAAATATTGGTTAATAAAAATACTTTCCCTTGAAGCACGGGGTCATTTAGTAATTGTTTAAGGTTATTTTCTTCTGGACCATTACCAATAATAACATAACGTAAATCAGGATTAATTTGTAAAATTTCTGGCAAGACAACTAAAACATTAGCCACACCTTTCCTTTTAACTAAACGGCCAATACTTAAAAGAATTTTTTTCCCAGCTAAATCATAGTTAGCTTTTAAACCACCCATTAATTCTGGTCTAATAATCGGTAATTGTGGATTTATACCAGGATTAACAATTCTTACTTTATCATTAGCCCCAATAAATTCGGTAACTAATTCAGCGGTTCTACTATTAACGCATAAAATAAGTTTAGCGCGTTGTAATATTTTTTTACTAATAAATTTTTTCCAAACCAACGAAGTGGCCAAAGAAAAATCCAAACCATGAAGAAAAACAGCGTATTTAAAAGGTTTAAAATAAGAGGCTAAATAAGTCGCTGTGCCAATCGGTAAAATTTCTCCGGCAATAACCCAGTCAGGTTGTGCGCTACGCACTGCTGAAAGAATTGTTTTAAAACCAACTAGCCATTTTAAAAAAGGCCAGCGCTTGCTAACAAGCTTGTTATCATTGTTATCAAGCACAATAAATTCATCTGGCCAATTATTAGCCAAGGCTTGGTAATAGTTTTCTACTCCGCCTACACTAGGCGGAAATTCAATGGTTGCTAAAATGGTTTTCATATTAATCAGCTAGATTTGATTCATCTTTACCCTTGAGAGATTTAATAAAGTAATCAATATCTTCTCGGCTAACACCTTTATAAGTATAAAGCGCCACAAGATATACAACTCCTGCTATGATAATGGTAATAATTGGATTAAGTTGATTTTTAATAAGTTCAACAACAATCAGCATGGTTAAGCCAGCTAAAATTATTTTACTACATGACCAAAGAATAGCTTTCCAGTGTAAATGAATAATCTGAGGAATAACTATCCAACCTAAAACTAACATAAGAATAGTAGTAATTAAAGTCGTTATACAAGCCCCTAAAACTCCTAGGCGAGGAATTAAAATAATATTTAAAATAGCGCTTACCACGGCCGTGATGGTCATGTTAATTGTGTTACGTTTTTGACGATCACAAGCATTTAGCATTGAGCCAACCGGAAAAGCAAGAAACATAAACGGCAAAGCTAACATAACAACTTTTAATAACAAACCAGTTTCAGTAAATTGCTCTTTAAAAAGAACAATAATTTTATCAGCTAAAGCAATTGTTCCAAAGCTGACCGGTATAGCCAAGGCTAAGCAATAAGTAATGGCTTTTTCAAAAGCTAAGGCTAGTTTTTCACGGTTACTTTGCCAATAAGTACTTAGAACTGGGTAGAGCGAAGCAACAAAAGCCATTGGTAAAAACTGTAAAGCAATAACTATTTTAAATGGTACCTGATAAAGGCCGACTGCTCTATCACCAGCTAATTTAAAAAGTAACACTGAATCAAAATAAGTATAAAAACGTTGAACAATAACAAATAAACCAAAAGGCAGAGCCATGGCAAATAATTTTCTAATCAATGGTTTATCCCAAATTGGTGCCACGGAAATTTTCCAGACTGATTTAATAACTGTAAAAGAATAGATAAAATTAAATAGACTAGCTACTAGTAAGGCGGCCATCAACCAATTAATTGAACCGCCCCTCTTAAGAATAACCAAACTTAACAATAAAATTATTAGCTGAAATAAAATTGAAGAAATACTTTCGAATTTTAAATTATGAAAACCTCTGGCCACAGCATAAAAAATACCAGTAAAACTATCAAGCACCATAGCAATAGCTGAAATATAAATCAGTTGTTTAACTAAAGGATCATAACCCCAAGCAAAGGACCAAGCCATTATGGCTAAAACTGTTAAAATTGCCAGTGGTAATTTTACGGCGATGCTACTAGCTAAAATAGAACGCGCTTTTTCTGGATATTTGGCCACTTCTCTGGTAACAACATTACCTAAACCAAGATCAATAAAAATCGAAAAAATCGAAGTAATAGATAAAGCAAAATAATACTGTCCTAAGTCAGCCGGACCTAAAACTCGAGCGTAAATTGTAAAATAAGTCAGTGATATTATTTTTTGTAATACCAAGGCGAGTGTAAAATATGAAGTATTTTTAGCAATGTTGGCCATAATTAAATAATGCTTGATTCAATTAAATTCTTAATCATTTTTCGTGGTGATTTATTTTTAATAACAATCTCCTGCATCGCTAATAAAAATGGGTAAGAGGAAAAATTATGACACAATTTTTTTAAAACTGAAATTGAAGTTAAGCCTTCAATAGTTTTATTTCTTTTTGTCATATCAAGCGTAGCTTGTTTAATTGTCATACCTTGACCAACTAGATAACCAAATTCTCGATTTCTGGTTTTACCAGTGCAACTCATCCATAGATCATTGCCCCAACATTGACTGTCCATGCTAAAAGTTTTTAATTGCCCTTTTAACTCTTTAACTACAAAACGTTCAACCTCTCGACTAAAACGAGAAATAAAAAATGTTTCGGAGCCATAAGGCCAACCCAAACCAGACACAATGCCTGCAAAAATGGAAATAATATTTTTAAAAGCTCCGCAATATTCAGCCCCACTAACATCAGTTGTTTTGTATAAACGTAAATTAGGTGAAGCTAATAAATTTTCAGTTATTTTTAAAGCTGGTTTATTGTAAGAAGCAATTGTGGCACCAAGCGGATGAGAATTATATAAATCATCAGCAATTGTTCCACCAGCAAAATAAACATAGGAATGAGAGTGTTTAAGATTCTTGGTTATGATTAGCTCTAACCTTTGTCCAGTTTTAGCATCAAGTGCTTTAGCGACGTTAATAACAATTAATTTTTTCCTAGTACGTTTTATTTTACTTAAATTTTTTACTATTTTAGGGATAGCATTAGCTGTTACAGCTAAGATTAAAACATCAGCTTGAGGGAATATATCAGCCGGGGTTTCTGGTAAAAGAATTTGTTTAGAAATAGCTTGGTCTAATTGATGACGAGGATGACGGCGTTTTTTACGCAAAGAATCCATAACTACTTTATCACGATCGTAGCCAGCAATAACATAAGAAGACCGTTTATGACGGTCTAAATGCTTTAGGATAGCATATCCAAAAGCGCCTAATCCATAGACAAATACTAATGGCATAATAGCTTAATAATATCATTTTTAAGGCTTAATTAGCAATCAAAAAACAAGCCCTTAGTAGGACTTGTTTTGTTAAAAAATTTATGAAATTAACGTTTGCTCCACTGTGGGGCACGACGAGCGCGCTTCAAACCTGGTTTCTTTCTTTCTTTCTTACGAGCATCACGAGTCAACCAACGCTGAGTCTTAAGCACTGGACGTAATTCTTTATCAAAAACTAATAAGGCACGAGCAATACCATGACGCAAAGCTTCAGCTTGAGCTTGTTTACCGCCACCATTAACTTTAACTGTAATATCAAATTGACCCTCGAGCGAAGTGCCTTTTAATGGATCTTGAATAATCATTTGCATTAAAGGAGTTTTGAAATATTCAGCCATTGGAACATTGTTAACAGTAATAACTCCTTTGCCGCCTTTAAACAAACGAACACGAGCGGCAGCTGTTTTACGCTTACCAATAGTTTCAATATAAACTCCAGCTGACCCTTCAGCCTTAGCTTTTTTAACTACTGTTTTAGTCTTAACTTCAGTCATAGTCGTTTATTTGATAATCAAACGCTTAATCATAGCTTTGCGGAGCCTGTTGTCAGGCAACATTTCATGAACCGCACGACGCAAAATTTCGTCTGGTTTAGTTTTAAAAATATCACCCATTTTTCTTGTTTTCAAACCACCTGGATAACCGGAATAATGATGATAAACTTTTTGTTCCATTTTCTTTCCAGAAAATTTTACTTTATCAACATTAGTAACTTCAACAATATCGCCTCCATCAATATGTGGCTCAAAAGTAACTTTATGTTTACCGCGCAATAAGCTGGCTATGCGGCTAGCTAAACGGCCCATAGTTAAGTCAGTGGCGTCAATCTTTATTCTTTCGCGATTAATAGCTGGTCTAGGCATATATTTATACTAATTCAATTTGGACTACAGAAGCGCCGTCACCAAGACGAGAACCTAACTTAACAATTCTAGTGTAACCACCCTCACGAGTCTTATAACGTTCACCCAAAACATCCATCGCTTTTTTAACAGCTAAAGGCTGAGGTAAAGTACTAATAAGTTTTCGGCGAGCAGCCAAATCCCCTTTTTTAGAAACTGTAATCAAGCGTTCAACTAAAGTACGGACGGTTTTAGCCTTAGCTTCAGTGGTTTTAACTTTTTCATACATCAAAAGACTTGAGGCAAGATTACGAAGCATCATCTCTCGAGGAGCTTTTTTACGATCTAGAATTTTTCCTTTATTGCGGTGACGCATAAAATATTATATCTTTTTACTCTTTTTAACTTTCACTACTGGAGCTTCTTCAACTTCAGAAGCAACCAGCTCTTCATCTGCTACAACTTCCTTAGCAATAGCTTCAATTGGTTCATCAACTACTTCAGCTTCTTCCTTAATAACTGGTTGGTTAGAAATTTCTTTTAAACCAATAAATTGATTAATCAAAGTTTCATTAGCATAACGGAAAGCCTCTTCAGCTGAAACAGTACCATCGGTTTCTATATCGAGCACTAATTTTTCCCAGTTAACCATTTTACCAACACGAACGTTTTCAACAGTCAAAGAAACATGCATAACTGGTGAGAAAATTGAATCAATTTCAATATAGCCTAATTCTTTCTTGCCTTCTTCTCGGCTTTCAATTGTTTCATAACCCATACCGCGGCGTACAAAAATCTCCATATTAAGTTTTCCGCTCATATCAGTGATGTGAGCTAAAACTAATTCAGGGTTAACAACTTGAGCGCCAGCTTGTTTTTCAATATCTTTAGCAGTAACTTCTTTTTCTCCAAAAGCACTTAAAGACAAACGAACTTCATCAACGCCTTCATCAAGTTTAAAACGAAGTTTCTTTAAGTTAAGCATAATTTCCAAGATGTCTTCTTTGACATTTGGAATCGCCATAAATTCATGGCTAGCACCTTCAATTTTTGCTCCAATCACAGCAATACCAGGCAAAGAAGCCAATAAAACGCGGCGCAAAGCATTACCAATAGTTGTACCATAGCCTGGAGCTAATGGTTCAACAATGACATGACTACGATTCAATTCGTCAGTTGGGACGAATGATATTTTCTTAGGTAAAGCGATTGTATACATATGGAAAAAATAGCAGGCCCAAAAGGGCTTTAATATCAAAATTATCGAGAATAGAATTCAACAATCAACTGACTGTTAATGGATTGATCTAAATCTTCTTTCTTTGGCTCGCCAAGAATTTTCCCGGACATTTCCTTAGCATCAAAATTAAGCCAACCAGGAACATTAGCTTTTTTCAAACGTTCTTCAAGATCTTGGAAAGTTTTTTTCTGTTGCTTATTCTTACGGACAGCAATAACATCATTAACTTTTACTTGGTAAGACGGAATATTAACTTTTTGGTTATTAACTAAAAATTGAGCATGGCTAACCATTTGTCTGGCTTGAGCGCGAGTAATAGCTAAACCAAAACGGTAAATAACATTATCTAAACGCATTTCTAAAAGACGCAATAAACTTTCACCAGCATCATTACTTTTTTTCTGTCCTTTTAGATAGGTTAATTTAAATTGTTTTTCACGCAAACCATACATTTCCTTAGTCTTCTGTTTTTCACGTAACTGAAGACCATAAGTACTTTGTTTCTTTGGTCGAGCTGAAGTTTGTTTTGCAAGTGGAGACATAATCTTTGGTAAAATTAAACGCGACGTGGCTTACGAGCGCGACAACCATTGTGTGGTAAAGGAGTAATATCTTTAATATAAGTAATGTTTAAACCATTAGCATTTAAAGCTCTGACAGCTGATTCGCGGCCAGTACCAACGCCTTTAACAAATACTTTAACTTCACTTAAACCATATTCTTCTTTGGCTTTTTCTACAGCAATACGAGTAATAATCTGAGCGGCGTAAGGCGTAGCTTTTTTTGGACCCTTAAAACCAGCTAAACCGGCATTGGCCCAAGACAAAACGTTTCCATCATTATCAGTTAAAGTAATAACTGTATTGTTATAAGTTGATCTAACAAAAGCCTTACCAGAGCTAACACGCTTCTTTTCAGTCTTTTTCTTGCGCTTACCTTTCATTGGAGTACGAGCGGCTTTCTGTTTTTCTAATTTCTTTCTTATTTCTTCAGGTAACTCTTCTAATTTAGCTGCCTCTGAATCATTCTTTGTTTCTGGTGCAACTTCAAGCATAGTACCATCATCAACGGCTTCAACTGTAGCTACTTCTTTAGCTACTACTTTTTCTGTTTTATCCACCGAAGTGGTTTTCTTCTTTTCTTCAGTCATAGTAATAAAATGTCTAAATGGTTAACTGTTAAATTCCTTTGACAATTAGCCACTTAAACATTTAATAATTTAAGTCTTTTGAGCTGACATCTTCTTACCAGAAGTAGCTGTACGACGAATGTTACCGCGTACGGTGCGGTTATTAGTCTTAGTACGCTGCCCACGAACTGGCAAGTGCTTAGTGTGACGAGAGCCGCGGTAAGAACCAATATCTTTTAAACGCTTAATGTTGGCTCCAACTTCACGTCGCAAATCACCTTCAACTTTCATGTCCTTTTCAATCAAAGCACGCAAACGATTAACATCTTCTTCTTTAAGATCTTTAACTCTAGTATCTTTATCAATTTTAGCAGTCGCCAAAACCTTTACGGCGGTTGGTCTTCCAATACCATAAACATAAGTTAACGCAATTTCTACGCGTTTCTCATTTGGGATCATTACTCCTGCAATACGTACTGCCATAGTTATCCTTGTCGTTGCTTATGTTTAGGTGTTTTGCACAAAACCATAACCCGTCCTTTACGACGGATTGTTTTGCAATCTTTGCAAATTTTCTTAACAGAAGCTCGTACTTTCATGATAAATAAATTAGAGACGATAAGTGATACGGCCTTTAGTCAAATCATAAGGACTCATCTCGACCTTTACTCGGTCGCCTGGTGCAATACGAATTTTGAACATTCGCATTCTACCAGAAAGGTGAGCCAATATTTCATGGCCGTTATCCAGTTTTAATTTGAAGGTAGCGGCTGGCATAAGTTCCAGCACCTCTCCTTCCATTTCAATAAAGTCCTTTGAATTGTTCTCTGACATCAAAACAACAAAAATTTTGGTAAATAAACTCTTTTACCAAAATTTCTTATTTAATAAAATGTAAGAAATTGAGAAATTTTCAATATTTTTACGTGTAAAGCTATTATAGAGTTAATTTAAAATAGTGTCAAGGGATTTAGGGTCACCTGTTTAATCATTATATATTTACCTAATATTAGCTAAATATATAATACTAATTAGACTGCATCTCAAAAACCATTTTTCCTTCTTTAATAATTTCCTCTAACAAATCCTCAGAAATAGACTTTTCAAAAGAATAAATAGTCTCACCAGTGTCCTTGTCTATTTTATTAAATGAGATATGAATAATTTTTTCTTCATTATATTTACCAATATCTACACTAAAACCTTCTGTCTCACTAAAATACTCATTGTTTAAAGCCTTAACAAACTTATCTCTCTCTGCTTGGCCAGAAGTTTTATCAATAACTTTAGCCACAAAAGACTCGCCTAAGCCACGGTGTGTAACTAAAAAACGCTCTAAAGCAGAAGAATCATATTTATCTGGGTTATTTTCTAAAATATCGTCCCAATTATTAATAGCTATAGAATATTTTTTAACAACCCCTGCGATCTGAGCCGCCATACGAGAATAAGTTGCGCCGCCTTTATCATTAAGTTTAGCAGCTAACTCATCACTGTCTTCTACTATGAATTTTAAAAATTTTTTATCTTCACAAGCAGCTCGTAAGGCCTGGTAGTAATTAGTTTCATGACTATTCTTAAAATCAAGTCTAGTGTCAATGCCCAACTTACTGCCATAATTTAAACCAGCATCAGCTAAGGCTTTAGTTTCATCAAAACTATTAGTCTCTAAACCCAAGGCTACTAACAAAGCAGTTTCTTGAGCTCGATCATAAGAAGAACCAAAAGCTACGGCATTGGTTGTTGCTGGATTATATTTACCTCTGGCTAGCTTTCTACCTGCTTGATTAAGTTGAACGTCTTTTTTTTCTTTAGTCCCCCGCGGCTCTTTAATTGAGTGTCTACAAAACTTAAGAATAATTCTTGGCAAAACTATTTTTTCTTTATTAATTTTTTCAAAATCATTAATCATAAAATTAAATTACGATTTAAAAATTTTATTAATCCAATATCGCCTTTATTCTTCTAATACCAGATGATGAGCTTTCTTCTTTAATAATTTTAAAATGATGCAATTCTTTTGTATTCTCAACGTGGGGACCGCCGCAAATTTCTTTACTAAATTCTTCGCCCGAATTTCCTATAAAATATACCTTAACATTTTCTTTATATTTATCATCAAAAACTCCAGTGGCACCAATTTCTCTAGCTTTGTCTAATGGCATTTCTTCGCAATGGACTGGTAATTCTTTGGCAATAGCGACATTAACCAAATCTTCAACTTGTTTAATTTGTTCAGGGGTTAATTTTTCAGGATTTGGAAAATCAAAACGTAAACGCTCAGCCGTAATATTACTACCTCGTTGTGAAACATTATCATTTAAAACAATGCGCAAAGCTGCTAATAAAAGGTGAGACGCTGTATGTAAGCGAGTTGTTTCCACGCTACTATCAGCTAAACCACCTTTGAACTTACCAGCCGAAGCAGTACGGGATAAATCTTGATGTTTTTTTAATTCTTCTTCAGCTCCTTCTATGTCATCAACAGTCTTACCTTCCTCTTTAGCTAACTCAATTGTCATTTCAATAGGAAAACCATGGGTTTGATATAAGCCAACTGCAGCTTTCATTGTAATGTGCCTAGGTAGTTTAGAAAACTCTTTTTTACCTTTTTCTAATGTCGATTCAAATTTTTTTTCTTCTTTTTCTAACTCTTCAAAAATAAACGATTGATTTTTCAATAATTCCGGATAAATACTCTCGTAAAAATCAATATATATTTTAGATATTTCTAGTATCCACTTATCTTGTCTGATTCCTAATTTATTACCAAGGAAAATAGCGCGTCTAATTAAACGTCTCACGATATAGCCCTGATCAGTGTTTGATGGTGCGACACCTTTTTCATCACCCATGATAAAGGTAGCTGCCTTTAAATGGTCGGCAATAATTTCAAACGATTTATTATCGTCTTCATACTTTTTATTAGACAATTCTTCAATTTTAGTAATGGTGTCATTAAATAAATCAGTTTGGAAAATATTACTCTTATTTTGCACCGCCATGTTAATTCGCTCTAATCCACCGCCAAAGTCAACATTTTTATTAGCTAATTCTTTCCAGCCCTCAGCAGTTTTCTGATACTGCATAAAAACCGAATTACCAATTTCAATAAAACGTCCGCAATCACAATTTGGATGACAGTACTTACCAAATTTTTCATTGTGCGGTTTTAGAGTGTCATAAAAGGTTTCTGAATCTGGCCCGCCTAATTCACCAACTGCATCTCCTCTTTGCCACCAACACTTATTTCGATAAGCAAAAATTTTATATCGACTAGTGCCTAATGCTAAATCTTCCGTTGGTCCTTCAGCTAAAAAGTCTGGCGCTTCATCAGCATTAATTCCATACTTATCAAAAATCTGTAACATAATTTCAACTGATTCTGTATCACGTGGAATATTGCCATCTTCGCTGCCAATATAAATTGTTTGATATAAACGTTTAGGATCAATTTTTAATTCATCAACTAAAAATTCGTACCACCAATTTAATTGTTCACTCTTCCAATAGCCTGAACCCAAGGCCCAGTTACCTAGCATTTCAAAAAAAGTATTATGGCGATTATCCCCCACTTCATCAATATCTTCTGATCTAAAAGATTTTTGACTATTAACTAAACAATTTCCAGCTGGATGTTTAGCGCCTAATAAATATGGTACCAAAGGAAACATTCCAGAATTAACAAATAATAAAGTTGAATCGTTTTCTGGAATTAAAGAGGCGCTCGGAATAATACTATGATTTCGAGCTTTAAAAAATTCTAAATATTTTTGACGAATATCAAATGAATTCATTGTTTTAAATTATTTACACTTACCCCACAAACCAAGTTTGTTAGCTGAAGCTTCTTTTTCTATTTCTTTAAATAAATTAGCCTTGCTAACGTCTGGCGCATAAGGCGCAGCCACAGCAAAACCATTTTTTATTAATTCCATATTTACAAAAGTTCCGTCTTCAAGATAAACATAACCGAGCAAGCGACCATACTTATCACGCTCAGATACATCTTTTTCAATTCTAATCTTTTTGCCCTCAACTAAACGCTGGTTTTCATTAGCGGCTTCTAAAGAAAAACAAGCATTTTTTTCAGTTGTACTAAGTTCGGGCACACTAATACCAAGATAGCGTAGCTTTTCATTGTTCTCTAAAATAACCACGTCACCATCAAGCACTTTAATAACTTTAATAAATTCACCATACTTATATGGTTGTTCTTTTATAGTACTATCTAGTGTTTGTTTGGCTTGTTCAACCAACGACAAAGCTTTCTTACCAAAGTCAGAAATAGAGGCTGGTTTTTGCTTAAAGAAAAAAACCGTAACTATTATGGCGATAATCCCTAAAACTATAAGTGAACCAATAAATTTTAATAATTTAAAATGTAGCATATACATGTATATTGTCATGTTTTTAAGGGCTTGACAATAGGCAATAAAGCGAATATTATACTTAATAGTTCTTACAAAAATTGAGGCCTATTAGGTCAGTGGTTTCTAAGAACCACTAGCGGTAATCTGTAAAATCTGCAAAAACAGATTACTAGTCGATTAAATATTATTCTATTGGCGTAATAAGAAACAACATATACTTACGTCCAACCAAATATTCACTTTTTAGTAAGAGCTGATTTACATTAAGCGAATATTGTAATAAAGGTTATAGAATAAAATTTACTTAGCATGATAATGACTTACAGGATGAAACTCTACGGAGCGTAAACTGTTATTGCCATTAAAGCAATAGTGGGGCGACTAACTACGTGTCAGCTATCGCGTTAATACGTGGGCCCAGGTTATCATGGTTAATGAAAGTGTCAGACAAGCGTTAATTTTTAAACGTCTGACACTTTTTTATTTTTAAACCTAAAAACACACCTTTGTTATTTAACGAAGATGTGTTTTATTATTAATACTTATATAAAACTAAATAGCTTTTCTTATTTCAGTCATTAAATCAAGATAAAATTCTAAATTATTAAGTGTCGCTAACCTTTTACCAAGCGGTTCATTTATCTGAAATAAATAATGAAGATAGGCTAAAGATAATTTACGCAACTCTGGAATTTTAGAATGCTTATTAATTAAATTTTTATCATTAGTATACTTAGCATTAGTAATTGTTACAGTTTTATAAAAATCTTTAGTAGCAATTTTTTTAGTAGCTAAAAGTTGTTTAATCTTTTTACTGGTATTTTTATCAAAAGAGAACAATCTGCCGTGGCGCCCTTCACGTGTGGGGATGACACAATCAAACATATCAACTCCCCTCTTAACTGCTTCAATAATATTCTCTGGATAACCAACCCCCATTAAATAACGCGGTTTATTTTCTGGTAAGGCTAGCGTTAAATAATCTAACACTTGATACATTTCAAGATTAGTCTCCCCTACAGCTAAACCACCAATGTTATAACCATCAAAATTAAGTGCACTTAATTCTTTAGCGCTTTTCAAACGTAAATCTTTTTCTGTACCACCTTGCACTACAGCAAAAATTAGTGGTTTATTTTTCTTTATCTTTTTTGAATAAATTTTTGTACGCTTAGCCCACTCAGTTGTTAAATCAACCGAATGCTCTAAATATTTTCTTTTAGCCGGCAAGGCAACACACTCATCTAAGACCACGGCAATATCAACGCCTAAAGCTGTTTGAATTTCTAAAGATTTTTCTGGAGTTAAATAATATTTTTTACCATCTACATAAGATGAAAACTGGACACCTTCTTTAGAAAGTTTAACTAAGCTTTGGCCGCTTTTTGTTCTGTCGGCTGCGAGTGAAAAAATTTGAAAACCTCCAGAATCAGTTAAGATTGCACCATCCCAATTTATGAACTTATGTAAACCACCAAATTTTTTAACAAACTTTTCTCCAGGCCGAAGCATTAAATGGTAAGTATTAGATAAAAGGATCGGTGAACCAAGCTCACGAACATCATCAGTTGAAGCAAATTTAATAGTGCCTTGCGTTGCTACTGGCATAAAAAACGGCGTTTCTAAACTACCGTGGCGAGTTTTTAAACTGCCACGGCGAGCTAAATTTTTTTTACTTACTTTTTTGAGTATAAACATTTTAATTTATAGTTCGAAACCTTAGCATAAGATTACTTGTAGTCCAGAACTCGCGCAGCGAGCGTAGGACTATTGAACAATCCCGTCGGTGTTAGCAATATCATCTTTTTCCAAACGAGTAGTTTGAGCTTTTAAAGTTTGAGAAATTGGGAAACTAGTGCTATTGTCGGTACCTGACAAATTAGTTCCGGAAACTAAAATTAATAATTTATTACGATCAGTTGATCTTGGTTTGATAGCAATACTAAACTGAGATTGTGCCGCGCTAGCTGATAATGGCAAACGACCAATAAACCAGCTTACTTCATTAGTTTCTTTGTTATAACTTATCATACCAACATCAGTTTGCTCCTTACCGTCCCAAGAAACATAATCTGGCAGTTTTGTTACAACCTTAAGATCACCTAACTCATGTAGTGAGTTCTTTATATTCCAATAAACCTTAAAAGTCGAAGTTTGTCCGGTGGATGGTGGCAGTGGGCCAGTCCCAACTGCAATATTATCTTGGTCAAAATAACGAACAGCTTCGTCAATTTTAATATCACTATTAAGTTTAATAGTTAATTGGTTAGAACGATTAACTTCACTGGTGGGAGATAATTCTTCAGCCTTACCACCAACAGCAAATTGCGCATAGCTCTTAACATCAAATGTTCTTATTAAACTAGCTTCACTAACATCTCTGATCGGAATCGAAAAATCAATTGTCCCCTTTTGATCTTTAACCAAAGATTTTAATTCTGGAATTTGATCTTTAGTCCAAGTAATTGTCCGTCCGGTAACACTACCATTATTTTTATCAACCAAGTTACGCCAATCAAGCGCTTCACCATCCAGCACCGCCATAATAATCACATCATTCATAACCTTATCGCCTTTATTAACATAAGAAATTGAGTAGTTAATGGTTTGCCCAAAATCAGCTCCTTGATCAGATGATTTACCATTAGCGACTACAGTTAAATTAAGCGAATTTTTAACAACCTCAATAGGGAAAGTTTTTTCTTCAAAAGCATAAGCTTTCTCTGAATTAACTGGTTGATATTCAAAGCTAACTTTAAGTTGCTCTGAATCATTTATCTTGTCAGTAAATTTAAATTTTAGTTGTAATTCTTTTTCAGCGGTAGACAGATTGCTAATAGCAAAAACTCCCGGGCTAACAACTTTAACATCAGCTCCGTAGTCAGCTTCTGGAAAATTTATATTATCTAAAGCAGAAAAACGAACAATAAAATTATCCAAAAAATTATTATCTGCTGTTTTAAATTTAATATCTAAATTTGAATCTTGACCAACTAAAAGACTGGTCGGAGCCACCGCCGATATTTCAATACCTGAGCCAGCTAAAATTATATCTAGGCTACTAGATTTTTTAAATTCACTGCTAATATTAGCTGGTTTATAAGTTAAATCAGTAAATAAAATATTAGAAGAACCGGTGGTAGCAATAAGTCGTCCCTTAATTTTTACTTGACCGCTAGAAAATTGGCGTAAATCTTCTAAGCTCCATTTATTATTATCAGTCGTCGGGCTTGGGAAACTTGAAGTAAAAATAAAATTATCAGGATAAACCACGGCTAAATCAAGATTATTTAAAGCTACTTTATCTTTATTATGATAATCAATTACGTATTCAAATTCTTGGTTAGCAATTAGTTTTTCTGGTGCTGAAATCTGAAGGTCCACCGCAGTAGAATCGGCGCCGCGGCTAATAAACCAATAATAGGCCGAAGCTGCAATAGCGGCGATAATTAAAACATAAACTAAAATAATAGCCAAACGAACAAAAAATCCTTTTTTGTTTTTAATATCAACCTTTTTAACATTAATCCGGCGCCCCCCATCGTCTTGGTAAATTTCTGACAAACTACTATCGATTGTCCCCTCATCTAAACCATTGTTTAAATAACGATCAAAACGCTTAACTTGATTATCGGTCGGTAAATCGCGAGCCACAAATTGACCAACTTGTGATGGTTCGCGTTTGGCGTTGTTATTGTTAGTTTTATTTTTTGACATAATTTTTATTTTTAAAGTTGGTTTAATTTTTAGTAAACAGAACTGTCGCGTATAAATCTGTGCTCAAAGGTTTGGTAATCGACCAACCATTATTATTTATATTTAAATCAGTCGGATACTTCCAAAGTGTTTGCCAGCCTCTATCAATAATTAAATGCGATGCAATAGTAGTTTGAGTTGAACCAGGTTGTTTCTGAACTAACAAACTATAATTATCAGATAACTCGGGGAAAATATATTGCTTTATTTTACTAATTAAATCTTTTGGTGCTTCATTTGGCTTTACAGTAAATGGCAAACGATATTTTAATTCAATAATAGCTGTCTCACCTGGATCTACCATTGACCAATTAGCAAAAACTGTTTTCTCATTTTCATTATAAATTTTTGTACCGCTGGCTGAATCGGTTGTGGCCTGTCTTTCATTAGCTAAATCAGGGTCAAGTGTCCATTTAGGATCTGGTCTTTCAAAATAAGATTGATCAGGCAAACGCCAACCAGTGGCAGAAATAAGCTGACTATTAGCTGGAACATAAACTCGCAACCAATTAACATTACGAAAACCAACAAAAGTTTGATTTTTAGGGGCTGTATGCTGTCTAGTAATAGTAAGATTAACAATAATTTCACCGTCAGGCAAGATTTCTGCCTTATGGTCAAGAGTTTCAATTATGGCATGATCACTTTTCTGACCACCAATGTTAGTTGAAACAACCATTAAATAATCATGAGCTGTTTTTTTAATAGCACCATCCCAACCAAATTGCTTAGCTGATGCTTCAAGTGTGTCGTTATTAAAATACAAAAGTATCTGCTTTTCATTTAAACTTTGTTCCAAAACACCAATTAGCGCTAAAGTTTTTTCTAAGTTTAAATTCTTAGGCAAATCTTCCATTAGCTTAGTCATTAAGTCACCAATAATCTTTTTTGGTTCTTTAGTAACAGTTGGTTTTTGTTCAGAAAATGTTTGTGTCACATCCCAAAAATTATCAGCCGTAATAATTACGCCATAATCTTTTGTCATATCGACTGGTCCATGAACGCGCAAAAGATTTTCCATCACCGTTGGTGTTAAACTAATAACACCGTCGACTGTTGGGCCATCGCTTTTTTCATAAAACCATTCTAACTTTTTTGCCGTTGTTGGCCAATCAGGCCACCAGTTAGCGTCCCAAAAATGCCACAAAGGATTTAATAACCACAAAGGCTCAGGTGCCACTATTCTTTTATACAAACCAGCTTCAGTGTCATAACTGCCACCTTTAGGCACAGTTAAATTTTTCATTTCGCCTTTACTAAAATCGACAAGCGCAAAGCTACCAATAAAACCACCCGAAGCCCTTTTCTCTGAATTATTTTGAAAAACTAACAAATAACGTTTATCAATTTGTTTACCAAGAAAAATCGTTGCTTTTTGAGCCAGGTCAACGGCTTCTCTTAAGCTAGGTGCTAAAAATTCAGCTTGCTTTTTTAAAGTAATAAATTTTTCACGATATTGTTCTGGTAAATTGTCTGGATTTATTTTATTAAGTTCATTAGTTAAGAGCGTTGCTTCATCAGCTGCGGGAATAGCATGTTTTACAAAACGGTCTAAAAAATAAACCAAATTAGAATTAGAATCAGGGGCGACCGCCGCTGCTAATTCAGAACCGATACTGGCTGAAATTGAGCCGGCTTTTAAAAGATGTTCACTTTCCGAAGCTAATTTAAATTTTTTATCAGGCACCAGCCCAGCTAAATCCAACAAAACACTATTAATATCTTTCAGATCAGTTTGGGCTTTAACAAAACCAACACTGGCTTTTTCAAAAGCGTTTTCAGCACCAGAAAAATTTTGCTGTTGAATTAAATCTTTAGCAGAAAATAAACCAACAAAAGCCGAATTGGCTGATTCCATAATTGAGTTACGGGCTGGTTCTAACCTTTGCCAAACTCCAACCAAAAAAAATGGCGAAGCAATTAAACAAAGCAAAGCTACGAAATTAATAATTCTAAAAGCAAAGGATGATTTTTGTTTAGTGGTTGGCGTCGCCAATATTTTTGTTTCACGCTTAAGCCCTAATTCAACGCGACTAGTAGTTTTTTTAAATAAATTAAAACTTCTAGCCAATAATTTAAAAATAGCACGCGGAATTATTAAAACAACACCAACAAAAAATTTAGAAAATCTTTTTATTCTAACGCCCTGTTCAACGCCAGCATATTTTACGTTAAGCACTAAATCTTTAGCTCCAAAAACAAGATCAACAAAAAATAAGCCAAAGGCACGAATTAATCTATAAAGAAAATCAAATAAAACTATAACTAAACGTAAAAACAAACGACCAAAAAAGAATAAAATTTTAACCGCTGTTAAATCACGCCAAGTTAAAGATAAGCGACTTGGTTTAGGTCGTAAATCAATAATTGACTCAGGGTTAATGGGTTGATAATTATAAGGTGGCTTGTTCATAAACTTCTTTTGTTTTAGTAGCACAATCCCACCAATCATATTTTTTAACTTGCTCTAAACCTTTAACAATCAAATCTTCACGCAAAATATCATCTTTAATAATTTTTAGTATTTTATTGGTCATGTCTTTTTCATCGTACGGATCAAAGTATAAAGCAGCCGTACCTAATATTTCTGGCAAAGAGGTTTTATCAGAACTAACAACCGGACAACCACGCGACATAGCTTCTAAAGGCGGCAAACCAAAACCTTCATATTTTGAAGGGAAAACATAGGCTAAAGAACGTTTAAAAAGAATTTCTAGTTTTTGGTCTGGTACATAGCCCGGGAAAATAACTGGTGTTTTTAAAGTCTGGCTATCATGCTCTGTCCACAAATTTAATTGTTTGGCGTAATTTTTAAGACGAGAGTAAAAATAATCATCGCGTCCCACTAAAACTAATTTAATATTTGGCTGCTGCTGATTAATTGCTTTAAACACTTTAATCAAAGATTCTAGATTTTTATGAGGGTAAGCATTGCCAACATATAAAAGATAAGGTTCATCAATTTGATAATCAGATAAAGTTTCGTCCGGATCAAGTTTTGCCGCAAACAAAGAATCGTTGCCGCGCGCTAAATTAGCCGCACCTTCATAAGTCACGACAATTTTATCAGCCTTAACTTTAAATTGCTCTATAATATCTTGTTTGGTAAATTCTGAAATGGCAATAACTTTTTTAGCACGCCAAACAGCGTGAGAAATTATTATTCTATAAAAAAGATTTTTTATAAAATACAACACCGGACCCAAAGTCGTAGCCCGCATGGTTGGAAATTTAGTTAAAATTAAATCATGCACCGTAACTACAAATTTAGTCGGACAAAAAACCGGCACATTAAAATGAGGGAAATGCATTAAATCTAAATGCTCACGAGCAATTAAGAATGGCATAACAAGTTGTTCCGCCAAACCATACCAACGCACGTCTGCTAAAACTTTTTTAGCATTAGCTTGTTTAATTATTAATTCATCAAAATTATCTTGGCCTAAAAAAATAACATACTCATTCGTCTGGTCGATTTTTAAAATATTATCAACTACTTCTTGGGTATAACGACCCAAGCCCTTACCTAAAGGACCATAAAAACGAGCATCTATTCCAATGCGCTTTATATTTTGTGACATATATATTTATCTATATTATAGCATAAAGACCAATAAAAAAAGGTAGAATCTCTAAATAAAATTCTACCAGTACTATTTTCTTAAATTCTACTGTGCAGCATTGTATAAAGCCAGAACTTCAGCAGCTGATAAAGCTCTATTATATACACGAACGTCATCTACAAAACCGTTAAAATAATAAAGTCCAGTCATAAACCCTACCCTGCCAATATTAATAGCAGCTGTTTCTGTCATATTACCAACCGTCCTTACCTGAGATTGGGTTACATTATTCAAGGTCGCATATAAATTATTAGCATCCATTTTAATGGAAATAAGTGACCATTGATTTAATGGTACAGACAAAGTTGAATAAAATATTTGCCCATTATCACCACCACCAGGAGACACCTGAACACTTAAAGTATTACTTGATTCAACTCTCAACATAAAAGATTTATTAAATTGTGGCCACCTACCAATGATGGCTTCTAAAGAACCGGTGGATCTTTTATAAATCCAAGCAGTAAGAGTAAATTCATTAGTCAAGGTTAAACTACTCATGTTTCCAACATCGATATAATCATCCGTTCCATTAAACTGCCCAGCCGTACCATTTTTACCAGTAGCGTAATGAGTCCCTGTGCCATACCAGGTGGCGGAAATATTATTCCCAGAAGAGTCTAGGGCAGTAGTACCTGTTCCTTCATCAAACTTCCACCAACCAACTAAACCAGGAGCAGTACCAATGCCAGAGCTAGAAACACTATTAATACCAGAAGCGGTAGAGCCAGTGGTATTACCCAGGCAGAAGTTCATACTATAGTTAGTATTGTCTGGGGTAGATGAATAGGTATAGTCATTATTACCACAACCATTGTCATTTCTGGGGGTGGGGTTAGATGGTATATTA